>OBVV01000359.1_pt1 | contig 19656 bp, 18 predicted proteins | sample 1476221 | NCBI WGS metagenome assembly OBVV01 (sample SAMEA2580029, study PRJEB22360) | human gut metagenome | biome: human gut; feature: human-associated habitat; material: faeces | place: Denmark | collected 2008/2010 | reverse complement strand
AATTGAGAGGCTAGGACTTTTGTCCCAGCCTCTATCTATTTGACTGACAAACGGGGAGATTGATGGTAAAATGAGGAAGAGATTAGGAGGAGATGGGATGAAGAAGTTTTTTAAATCAATCAAATTTTGGATATTTGTATTACTCGTTACCTTAGCAGGAGGCTGGTTCATCCAATATGAAATTCATAAGCGTGATATATCACAATTTGTAACTTGGAAACCTCGCCCAAACATAGTTGACTCCCAGTTTATTGCAGGTGGGAAAGCAGTAGCTATTCAATGGGATAATAAAAAAGAAGTGGATGAGGCGCTGGAAGCATATTCGTATAATTCAAAAGTTAAAGTAGAATGGTTTATAAATGGTGGAAATAGTGAACGGTACATTGCACAAGAAAGTTACAAATTAAAATCTGACCCACGTCTCTATTTTCAATATTATATTCGTGGCAATCAAGTTCCTTACCTAACTACAAATAAAGCACAAAAGGGAGAGTACTGGCTCATTGATGTCTATGATACCAAGGACAAGCGCTTAGTGAAGAAAACATATGATGTTTTTAAGATAGTACGAGATATGAATAAGAATTATATCCCCTTATCTGTTAAAGTTTCTTCTATGTTGTTGGATACAGATGATGGAGAAACATACATTCCGATTGATATTCTTGTCGATAAGAAAGACAAATATATTGTAGAACCTGGAAATATCTATGTACAAACAGAGTATCAATCTCGTATAGGGTTAATGAATGTTAAGGATGGAAAGTTCGCTTGGAAAACCTCATCAGGCAAAGGTTATGAACAAGTTCAAAAAGAAAATCGAGAAAGCGACAAAGACTTGCATCCATTTGAATACAATTTTGAAAGAGGACAATTGCAGCTCCAACATTCACGTTTGTTATTTACAGATCGTAGTGATGATACTAAGGACATCCCATTGAAAACACTCTATCCGAAAGTATATTCGATTTTAAGCAAAGGGAATAATCCAACTACTGTAAAATGGGGTGAAGAATCGACAAAAGGGGAGAATGCCTATCTATACTTTCTCGGACCAGAAGATCTCAACTTTGATATTTCATTTTTGGAACTGCTTTATAAAGTTCCAGAGCAGCGTTCAGGTGGATGGTATGATGTCCTACAGTATCATAAAATACCAGCAGAATTTTCAAAAGATGGGCAAGAACATCTTGCAAATAACAAAAAAGAGTTTTTCCAATATTTTAAAAAGGAATTAAATCAAAGTAAGGATACTACAGAGTTCTCATTGCTGAGACGCTTATATGAAGTACAGAACTACGTGGTCTCTAGAGATTTTGGTCAGTCCTTCGGTGATCTGACCATACCAGCTGAGTATACTAAAGATGGAAACGTTCATGTCGTTCAAAATGATAAAGAATTCTTCAAATATATGGATTTAGAGAAAATTCCTAATAAAAAGATGAAAGAAGATATCAAAAAAAGGTTCCCATATGATATAAAAAAATAATCGATTAGGTTGAATTTCGCAAGGAGGTCAGACTATGAAGCTCAATTTTTTCAAACTATTCGCAGGAATTCCACTTATTCTATGTTGCCTCCTTCTTTCCAGTTGTAAGATCATGAAACCGAGTGATTATAAAAAGGCGAAGGAAGTTGTTACAGAAGTTTTTAAAGAAAATGATCTTCATGGCAAAGTTACCATCACTAAGTTATCCTGGACTGCCCTAGAATACCCACAGTATCATGTGAGCTACGCATACTCTGAGAAGACCTACGATGATCAAACGGTACAATTGGAAGATGAGGACGTAACTTTTAAAGATGACTGGTCGGGGTCATATAGTAGTTTTCTTCCATCATACAAGGAAGCGTTTTTAAAACAGAAATCTATTAAAAATATCGAGGAAAAACTAGAGACTGAAATAAAGAAGCAATCTCTAGGTCTTCCTATTAGTTTCTTTGGTTTTTTATCGAACTCTCACCGTGATGATAAGGAACAAATTCTAGATAGTATCGCAAGTCAAAATCTCAAAGAAGGGAAAAAGGACTTTGCTGGTTACTATCAAATCCCTTTTCAGACCTTAATCGATCAAGAGTTAATCCGTATGACTATTTATATAGAGGATGGTGTATCCGTTAAGGAAAAAGACTTAAAAGCAGCAGCCAAAAAATTAGATGCTGGCAAACTACCGGATGGTGCCTATGATTTCTACTATTCCAAAGGCAGTTACGCAGATTCTATCAGTTACTCATTTAAAGTTAAAGATGGGAAAGTTGTTTTTTATGAAGATCAAAACTGAAAAAGTTACTCTTGAGAATGCTAACAAGGGTTAAGTTAAACCAATTTTTGTGTCTTGTTTAAAGAGGCTAGATTTTTGTCTAGCCTCTTATATATTTGCCTGACAAAAAGGGGGATTGATGGTAAAATGAGGTGAAGTTAGGAGGCGATAGAATGAAGAAGGTTTTGAAATCATTTAAGTTTTATCTATTGTTAGTTTTTCTCCTATTAATCGGGGGAGTGTATCTAAAAGATAAACTTCATAAACGAGAAGTAACACAATTTATCAGCTGGAAACCTCGTCCTAAGCTGGTTGCATCTCAATTTATAGGAGATGGGAAAGCAGTTGCGATTCAATGGGAGACAAAAAAAGAGTTGGATGAAGCTCTCGAGGCACAAAATGATGATAGAGAAATTAGCGTTGAGAGGCCTATCAATGGAAGTCATCGTGGAAATTATATTGCACAAGTCAGTTACAAGTTAAAAACAGATGTTGTTACTACCGGGCTTGATAGAAAGCATAAAACTCTTGGTGGTTCTCGTATTGATCCTATCAGTAATCGAAGTTATAAACCCGAAAAAGGGGAATACTGGCTAATTGATATTTATGATATTAAAGACAATAGCATTAAAAAACATACTTTTGATATGTTCAAAATTGTAAGAGAACTAAATGAAAAGTATATTCCATTGGCTGAACATACTGGCACTCTCTACTATGATAAGGATGATCAAGAAACCTATCTTACCTTAGGTATATTAGTTGGATCGAAAGATAAATATGTGGTTAAGCCAGGCGACATTCATGTGGAGACGGAATACAATACAAAAGTTGGTTTAATGAATATTCAAACAGGGAAATTGTCACTAAAAACCACATCAGGAAAAGATTATGATCAACTTCGAAATGATGATCAAAAAAGTTATAAAGTAACTCATCCCTTTGAATCTAATCCGAAGAATAATTTTGATTCGAAAATCTCTTTTTTTGATTCACGTTTAAGATATAAAATAAAAGATTCTGAAAATGAGACGATTCCATTAAAGTCTACTTACCCGAAAGTCTATTCCATTTTAAGTAAAGGACATAATGAGAAAACAGATGGAGATTATGAAAAGGGTGAGGAAGCCTACCTATACTTTCTTGGACCAGAAGATCTCAACTTTGATATATCTATCCTAGAGTTGTTCTATCCAAGGGCAGGTTCGGACACCTTGAAATTATTTTACAATTACAGGATTCCAGCAGAATATTCAAAAGATGGTCAGGAACATCTTGTAAAGAATAAAGAAGAGTTTTTCAAATATTTCAAAGAGAGTTCAAATCAAAACTAGGAGTATAAGTCCATTTTTTAGATGTCATCAGGAGGTCAGATCATGAAACTCAATGATTTCAAACTATTCGCAGGAATCCCACTGATTCTTTGTTGCCTCCTTTTTTCCAGTTGTAAGATCATGAAACCAAGTGATTATAAAAAGGCGAAGGAAGTTGTCACAGATGTGTGTACAAAAATGATCTTCATGGAAAAGTAACCATATCAAATCCAACTCATCTAACCGTTTCAAATATCTCGAATTATTCCAATGTCGAACTCTATGATGGCCAAGGAAAATCTGCTTATATACTGAATAATACTTTAAATGACGACCAGCTAACAGTCCTTGAGGCGGGGGAGTCAGCTAAATATAAAATTAACTATTTAACAGATGGGGATAGACCATTTAGAGTCGTTTATGGTGACACGAAATGGGTCATTCAAAAATAAGGAATACTTCTAGCAAGGAATTGATGGACTAGAAGAGTAGGTCCAGTCTGATGTTTGTTTACTTTGAGTTTTTCTATCAGACAGTATTCACATAATGCAAGGATTTCCAAGAATATAAATCCTTTTTTTCAACCACTGACACTTTATAAGAATCATGGTAAAATAGTTTGTAGGAGCTAGTGATTAGGAGGAACTGTTTATGCCTAAGTTATTTAAGTCAATGATGTTTTTATTTACTTTATTCGTCGTTATGATTGGTTCTATCTCCTCTATCAAAGAACAACTTCGTGAAAGAGAATTGAGTCAGTATGTTCAATGGAAACCGAGGCCAGTAATTAAGGACTATGAATTTATTCATAACGGGAAAGCACTAGTCATCGAATGGGACGATGTTGATGAGAGAGAATTAATTGAAGAAGTTAATAAAGGTAAACCACAATTTGCGTACCAACTTAGTACACCTAATGGTGCAAGTGGTGAGCGCTATATCATGCAAGAAAGCTATAAGTTAAAAGCGAGTAGTGATAAGTTTTCACGCTATCGCACTTCCCCAGATTCGGCGCCTTATCTAAGCTACAATGAGCCAAAAGAAGGAGAGTATTGGTTGATTGATGTTTACGACACGAAGGATCGAAAACTAAAACCTAAAACTTATGACGTCTTTAAAATGGTTCGTGACTATAATAAGAAATATATCCCACTCGATATTTCAGAAGAAATATACGAAACAGAAGACAATGAAGCCTACTTTCTCATTACTATGTTAGCCCCCAAGGAATCAAACGTAGTGATTGAAAATGGAGCTATGAAAGTTGTTACGGAGGGGGTTAACGAGACTTCACAGTATCCGGTTGAGCTGGGACTGATTGATGCAAAAACAGGAAAAATATCTAAAAAGAGTTTCTCTGGTAAAAGTGTTGAAGAAGTTAAAACGGAGTCAAAACAGAGACTTGAGAATAGACATCCATTTGCCTTTATGCTAGGAACTGGATTATTTGGTCCCAGAGCAAATCACTTAAGTTCTAGAGGCTTACAACTTAGGTTTAATCAAAGTTTTAGGGAAACTGAAAAGAATATCATACCTTTAGCTTCAGCCTACCCAAAGGTCTATCAGATGATGAAAAATCAGTATCGATCAACTTTGTATTTTTTAGGCGAGGAAGATGTAGAGTTTAGTCTCTCCTTTTTAGAATTACTAACAAGTCCCTACAATTCATTTGTTAAAGATTTCACGCTTCCTGCTGATTTTTCAATAGATGGGCAAGAGCACCTTGTTCAGAATAAAGAAGAATTTCTTCAATACTTCAAATCTCAGCCTCAAAAAAACAGCACTAATTTTGAGTTAGCTCTTATGAATATATTTTACGAAGAAACACCAGAAGGATACATAAGGAGAGATCTTTTTAAAAATTTAACCATTCCCGCCGAGTTTTCAAAAGATGGGCAAGAACATGTGATTCAAGATGTGCTCCAATTTCAAAAGGTCCTCAATATTGAAAAGATAGAAAATGAAAAATTAAGGAAGAAAATAATAGAAACATTCCCATATATGAAATAGACTGGAATATAAGTGAAGATACAAAAGAGCCTAGTGAAGTTTTCACAGGCTCTTTTATATAAACTCTAGGACAGAAAAATGAGAATGAGGTAGGACTTGGTTTTCTAGTTTATTCTATCGTCATAGGTTCATAAAAAAGAGAGAGAATGTGATTCTCTCTCGTGCTATTAGTGACTAGGAGGTGGAGCTAGTGCAAGCTAATAGTGGTTATCTGAACTGAATTAGTTATCAGTCATTTTACGTTTCAATACAACGGCACCGGCCAAGACCAATACTCCTGTAAGAACAAGACCTGTTGCGACAACTTCACCTGTACTTGGAAGAAGTTTCTTACGTCCGCCACCATTGCCTCCAGCGTTCGGTCCAGTTGGATTTTCAGGTGTAGTGGTAGTAGAACCATTCTTTTTAGGTCCTTCAGGCGTTGTACTAGGTCCTTCAGGTGTTGTAGATGGTGTAGGTGTTGTAGGTGGTGTTCCAGGTGTAGTAGTTACTGTAGTCTTAGGCTCCTCTGTTGAAACAGTTGTAGCAGGAGTCTCCGGCGTAGTAGTTACAGTAGTCTTAGGCTCTTGAGTCGTAGTAGTTGTGGTTGTAGGCTCTTGAGTCGTAGTGGTTGTAGTTGTAGGCTCTTGAGTCGTAGTTGTAGTTGTAGTAGTCGTAGTGGTTGTTGTAGTTGTAGTTGGTTTATTTGATGTGTTGACCACTTTAATCACGTTGTCATCATCAATTTTCTCAACTTTAGAAGTGTAACCTTCTGGAGTGTTAGTTTCCACTACTGAGTACTCAATCTTCTTACCGTCTTTGATACCTGGCAATTTCGTAAATTCTGCTTTCCAGCCAGAAGCTTTTGTAAGGGTTTGTGTTAACCCATCCAAGGCTTTCCCGTCCGCATATAATTGAACCGTGATATCTTTACGGTCAGCTTCCTCATCACCAACCCATTCTTTTTGAACAGTGACAGTTTTATCACCGCTCACCCAGAAGTTCAATTCAGTATTGTTCCAGAATGCTGGGTCAGTTTGAGGTGTTGTAATTTCATCAGCTGTCAATGTAGCATTGTTGTCAACGCGAATGGTTGTCTTAGGAATTAATGTTTGGTATTCAACGATCAATTCATCGCTAGATGCTGTTTTAAAGACATCACTGACATCTGATAAATTCACGGTAAATCCATTGCCGTCCGCATCGAATTTCACATGTTTCCAGAAGTCCCAACCAGAAGCCACCACTTGTCCACCTTTTCTTAAAGTGAAGGATGGTTTCAAGTAAGTTCCCACAAAGAATTCATTTGCAGCGTGGTTTGCGGCAGGAGCAAAAGTGATTTTTGAGTAATCGACTGCTGGAGCTTGGATTTTATCTGATACAACAGGGTTTGTGATGGCTTGTTTCTTACCATCCCCGTTGATACGGATGAACCATTTTGTCAGATAGTAGTCATCACCAACATTCATCCATGCATAGTTTTCAGATGCGTCTAATTTGAATTGCTTAGCTACATAGTCACCTGTAAGGTTGTATTTATTTAAGACTGATTCAAATACGCCAGGACCGTCAGGACGTGTAATGATGACAGATTCTGAACCGACTTTAGAAGTGGCGGTCTTGTTTCCAGGATTTCCTGGAGTGCTATCCCATTCTGCTTTGTATGAGAAACCACCCTTCACATTTTGGTTCATGGATTCGATTGCTTTTTTAAAGGTAAAAGTAATCTTTTTGTTTGTCATCGAAATGGTTGCGACTTCAGCTCCATTAGCTTGGAGTGATTGTGTTGCGATTTCAGTGATATTGACACCTTCTGGAGCATCAATGGTAAATGTATCACCGTCTTTAACTGATTTACCAGTTAAATCCCAGTCAAATGAAAAGGTAACCTTTTGTCCATTTGTTTGGGCCTTTAAGTTGGTGACAGTTGGTGAAACAGTGGCCGCGCTTACGGGTTTGATCACAGACAAGCCCAAGGCTACCACACCGATGATAGCTACAAATGCAACTATCTTTTTATAAAGAGATTTCAATTGGCCTCATTTCCTTTCTTCTGCCTGCCCTTTCCGAGGCTTTTCTATATAGTGATATATCCTAAAATAGAAAGGCTTCTAATTTCTACTCCATGAAACCAGCTGCCTCAGTTTAGGATAGATCGATGAATTATATGCTCCTCTTTATGCATTAAAAGAAAACAAACCCACCGACAAAATCAGCTCAAACCCTCTAACTACGTTTGTTTAGATAGAAAAACAAGGGAAATGACAAGCGTCATAATGTTAAAGTGATAATAAACGTTGCAAATTTTAACAGAATAATCATCCCATTGCATATTTAAAAGATTATTATCATCATTATTATATTCTTTTAGTATGATAAGTCAAGTTAAATGCAACAAAAATAACGAAAAATGTTGATTTTGGTTTTTGTATAAGTCGACCTTTTATTTCCCGCCATTTTAGCCTTTCATGTTATAATATTCAGATAAGAAAAAGAGGAGACCAAAAGCTAGATGATCACTTCAAAATACGATTGGCAGTTAGCTTCGCCAAGTGCAGATGAGGCCTTTTTAGCCCTTGCCAAAAAATCAGGTCTGGAAGCGTCCGTAGCAACCTTGCTGTATGAGCGTGGCATTCAGACCAAAGAGGATTTAGAAGACTTTTTAGAACCCAAGCTGGAGAAGCTACACGACCCTTATTTGCTCCATGATATGGACAAGGCAGTGGAGCGCATCCGACGGGCCATCGAAGATTATGAGCAGATCCTCATCTACGGAGACTATGATGCGGACGGGATGACCTCAGCCTCCATTATGAAGGAAACCTTGGAGCAGATGGGAGCAGAGGTGCAAGTCTACCTACCCAACCGCTTCACAGACGGCTTTGGTCCCAATGAGAGTGTCTATAAATACTTTATCGAGCAGCAAGGCATTTCCCTGATTGTCACGGTGGACAATGGGGTCGCGGGCAATCAAGGCATTGCCATGGCCCAAGCGATGGGAGTAGATGTTATCGTGACGGACCACCACTCTATGCCGGAGGTTTTACCAGATGCATATGCGATCATTCATCCAGAGCATCCAGATGCGGATTATCCCTTCCATTATCTAGCAGGCTGTGGGGTGGCCTTTAAGTTAGCCTGTGCCCTCTTAGAGGAAGTACCAGTCGATCTCTTAGATCTGGTAGCAATTGGGACCATTGCTGACATGGTCAGCCTGACAGATGAGAATCGGATTCTGGTCAAATACGGCCTGGGTGTTCTCCAACATACCCAGCGCATGGGCTTGCAGGAACTCTTGGAGATCGCAGGGATTCGTCCGGAGGATATCAATGAAGAAACAGTTGGTTTTCAGATTGCTCCTCGTCTCAATGCCCTTGGACGCCTCGATGATCCCAATCCGGCCATTGAACTCCTGACAGGATTTGACGATGAAGAGGCGCACGAGATTGCCCTCATGATTCATCAGAAGAATGAAGAACGAAAAGAGATTGTCCAAGCTATCTATGACGAAGCTAAAACCATGGTCGATCCAAACTTGTCCGCTCAGGTCTTGGCCAAAGAAGGCTGGAATCCAGGGGTCCTTGGTATTGTCGCTGGTCGTTTGTTGGAAGAGCTTCATCAGCCGGTCGTTGTTTTAAGTATCGAAGATGGACGGGCTAAAGGAAGCGCTCGGAGTCCTGAGTCGGTCAATATCTTTGATGCCCTCGATCCCCACCGGTCGCTCTTTGTCGCCTTTGGCGGGCATGCCGGTGCAGCAGGGATGACGCTTGAGGTGGACCAACTCCCTGCCTTGTCTCGGGCTCTTACGGATTACATTAGAGAGCAAGAGATTGATCTCAGTAGCAAGTCTAGCTTAGCCATCGACGAGGAACTACATCTAACAGAACTAACGCTTGAGACCTTGAAAAGCTTTGATCGCTTGAGTCCGTTTGGCATGGACAATAAAAAACCAGTCTTTCTGGTCCGTAATTTCAAGGTAGAAGGGGCACGCTCGATGGGAGCCGGCAATACCCACTTGAAACTCAAAATTTCTCAAGAAGATGCGACCTTTGAGGTGGTTGCCTTTGGCTTGGGAAGCTTAGAGGCAGAGTTTGCACAAGCGCAAGACCTACAGCTAGCTGTGCAGTTGTCGGTCAACCAATGGAATGGCCAAACAACCCTGCAGCTCATGCTGGTTGACGCGCGTGTGGACGGCGTGCAGCTCTTTAATATCCGCTCTAAAAATGCTAGCCTTCCCGCAGGTGTTCCTGTTCTTGATTTTACCCAAGAACTGCCAGATCTGACAGGCGAGCCCGCTGTTGTAGTTGGAAATATCCCTGAGGATTTAGAGCAACTACGGCAAATCTTCCAAGAGCATGATTTCCAAGCCGTTTATTTCAAAAATGAGATCTCCAAAGCCTACTATCTGACAGGATACGGTAGCAGGGACCAGTATGCCAAGCTCTATAAGACCATCTACCAGTACCCAGAGTTCGATGTCCGCTACAAACTCAAAGACCTAGCAGCCTATCTCAAGATCCAGCAGATCCTCTTGGTCAAAATGATTCAGATCTTCCAAGAGCTGGGCTTCGTGACCATTGAAAATGGCATCATGAAGGTTAATAAAGAAGCAGAAAAACGCGAAATCGCAGAAAGCAGCATCTACCAAAACCTCAAACAAACGGTGAAAGAGCAGGAGTTGATGGCCCTTGGAACGGTTCGTGAAATCTACGACTACCTGACAGGTCAGGCCTCATGAAAAGACACCTAAAAAAATTCCTCTGGCTCACTCCTATCCTACTTTTTTGTCTTTATTGGTTGGGAGTCTACCTGAGCCTCAAAAACCCCATGGAAGAAATCAACTACTCCGAAAATGGTGGATGGATGCGCTATGTGATGTTTAAGCCATTTACAGAAACGATCGGAAGTGATCGCATCTGGAAGGAAGATGAAGGATTTCAAACTTTTCCCTATTCTGATAAAATCGTTAGTGGAAAGGAGCATCTAGCTGTTACTATGTATAGAGGCACTGCAGATTGGTTCTATATGTACAAATACAAATTAAATGAAAGTACCTCAGTTAATCTGATATTTGAATATAACGCCTCTAAAAAGATTTTTTACCAAAGTGACCTCTATCTGACAATCAATGAGACAAGCTACAAAGACCAGCAACTCCTTGAGAAACTTGCCACCTATGGCAAAGACCGTGCTTGGCTTCGAGACCAAAGTAAGAAAGTTGTTGAACAGTATATCCTTGGTACCTGGTTCAAGAATGGAAGCTCCCGTTATTCCTTGAAAAACTTGGGGGATATGAAAATTGAGTACAATAAAGTATTAGATGAATAGTAAGCATGTTTCCAATTCCAATCCCACATCATTTTTCGAATGTGGGATTTTTGCTTTTGACTCGGGAGCTTGGGAAAATGATTTGGCAAAAATGATGCAAGTTAGTAGAATTCATGGTATAATGGAATGTAAAAATTTTTTATGAAAGAAAGTTAACCATGAATTTAAAAGATTACATTGCAAGCATTGAAAACTATCCACAAGAAGGAATTACCTTCCGTGATATCAGCCCTTTGATGGCAGATGGCAATGCTTATAGTTATGCGATTCGTGAAATCGTTCAATACGCAACCGATAAGAAGATCGATATGATCGTTGGGCCTGAAGCGCGTGGCTTCATCGTTGGATGTCCGGTCGCTTTTGAGTTGGGAATCGGATTTGCGCCTGTTCGTAAGCCTGGTAAATTGCCACGTGAAGTCATCTCTGCTGACTACGAAAAAGAATACGGTGTTGATACCCTCTGCATGCACGCAGATGCCATCAAACCAGGTCAACGCGTCCTCATCGTTGATGACCTCTTGGCGACTGGTGGTACGGTGAAAGCAACCATCGAAATGATCGAAAAACTCGGTGGGGTCGTTGCAGGTTGTGCCTTCTTGATCGAGTTGGATGAATTGAAAGGTCGCGAAGCGATCGGCGATTACGACTACAAAGTCTTGATGCATTACTAATATAGTCTAATACTATAACTGGCTACAGAAAAACCATAATTGAAAACTATAAGCTCCTATCATATAATGTTAGTTAAGAACTTGTAAGATGGGAGCTTTTTATGCCAATAACTCTAGATAAAAAATTACCAGCAGTCGATATCCTTCGTTCAGAAAATATTTTTGTCATGGATGATGTTCGGGCGACTCATCAGGATATTCGGCCCATGAATGTTCTCATTCTTAATCTGATGCCGACCAAGGTTGCAACAGAAACCCAGCTCTTACGACTCCTTGCCAACACGCCCTTGCAGATCAATGTAGATTTCCTCTACATGGCAAGTCATGAATCCAAGAATACAGCGGCAGAGCATATGGAGAGCTTCTACAAGACCTTTGAGGATATCAAGGATAATTACTATGACGGCTTGATTGTGACAGGAGCACCTGTCGAAAAGATGGACTTTGAAGAAGTGGACTACTGGGAAGAATTGACCCAGGTCTTTGAATGGTCCAAGCGGCATGTCTTTTCTACCTTGCACCTTTGTTGGGGAGCCCAGGCTGGACTGTACCACCGTTACGGGATTCAAAAAGTAGAGCTCTGTGACAAGCTATCTGGTATCTATGACCAAGCAGTGGTGCGTCCCGATAGTCTGCTCATGAGAGGATTTGACGATCGCTTCCTTGCCCCTCATTCTCGTTATACAGATATTCCTTTGAAGGAAGTCCTTGAAAAGAGCAATCTTCAAGTGATCGCTCAGGGAAATGAAGTTGGGCTTTCCATCATTGCTAGTCCAGACATGCGTGAGGTCTATAGCTTTGGCCATCTGGAATATGATCGCGATACGCTGGCAAAAGAATACCACCGAGATGTCAAGGCGGGCTTGGATCCAGATGTTCCCAAGAATTACTTTGATGGGGATGACGCTAATACAGAGCCTCGCATTCGTTGGAATCTAGCTGCGACGACTTTCTTTAGTAATTGGATCAACTATGCGGTTTATCAAGAAACACCTTACCGCTTGGAAGAATTGGAAAAAGATATTTCATTTTATGGTTACCTATAAAGGGGAATTATGACATATTCACAAGCATTTAAGTATGGCAACTTGGTTCTTCCAAGTGCCTTGCTTTTTCATTATCATGAATTGTTTGACCAAGCAGATGATTACTTGGTTTGGCAGTTTTTCTTCCTTCAAAATACGACTGGCCAAGAGGCCTTAACTCCCAATCAGATTGCTAGTCATCTAGGAAAAACGGTGACAGAGGTCAATCGGATTATGTCCAATCTGACCACCAAGGGACTCCTTCAATACCGGACCATTGAACTCAATGGTGAGATTGAAGCCATCTTTGATGCGACCATTGCCCTGGAGCGCTTGGATGAGATTTTAGAAGCCCAGACACAAGGGAAGGCACAAAGCGCGCCTGCTAAGGGAAATGTCATCAAGGACTTGGTGGAAACCTTCCAACAAGAACTGGGACGACTCTTGACACCTTTTGAGATTGAAGACCTGACCAAGACCGTGCGCGAGGATCAAACAGATCCAGATGTGATCAAGGCAGCATTACGAGAAGCTGTCTTTAACGGCAAGCCTCACTGGAAATATATCCAAGCCATTTTACGCAACTGGCGCAGTGAAGGCATCAACAGCCTGGCCCAAGTAGAGGCGAAACTACAAGAACGCGAGCAAGCCAACCCACGCAATGTGACGGTTTCAGACGATTTCTTGAAGGCCATGGATTTGTGGAAGGATTAAAAGGAGACGATTTAAAGGATGAAACGAGGAGACAAAAAAAGAAAAAGATTTAGGTGGCTTTATCCAACGATACTCGTAGTTGGGTTAATTTTACTATTTAGTGTCATCAGCTTTTATTTTGTGCGTACAAGTATTTTGTCATCAGGATTGTACCCAGTTGAAGATAGCTTAGTACAGGCAGGGTATACAAAAACAAAAGATGGCTATACAAAAAAAGAAGCTGATGTGACGATCCGGATCAAGTGGAATAAGAAGACAAAAGAATTTGATAAGAATCACTATCGTTTTAAAGTAGACAAAGAGACGACTTTCTTATCGAAAGATTTTGTTGATAAGGAATCACTTGAAACACTAATAAATGGTCAATTATCGAATCAATTTGGCTTTGTTCATTACACAAAAGCTAAAAAGAAGGATTGGCTAAAGGATTCTCCTAGATTAGTTGCCCATGCTGGCGGAGCGATTCGGAGAAAAAGTTATAATGCTTATTATACTAACTCACTAGAAGCAATACAACAGAATTATTCTCTGGGACACCGTTTGTTTGAAATGGATTTTTATTTAACTAGCGATCGTAAATTGGCAGCAGTTCATGACTGGCATCAATTTGGAAATAAAGATGGTGTAGCTCTTTCTTCGGAAAATTGGAAAAAATTCAAAGCCCAAATAGCTCCAGAAAGTCAAGATACCTATACTACCATGTTGATTAGTGATGTTTTAGATCAGATGGTGATCAATCAAGATATGGTATTAATCACTGATACCAAATCGATGGAAATTCCTAAAGAAGATATGATCACACAATTTCAAGAAATTGTTTCAGAAGCAAAAAACGAGACAAAGAACTATTGGATCGTGTGATTCCACAAGTCTATAATCAAGACATGTTCGGAGAAATTGAAGCTATTTATCCTTTCCGCCATGTCATCTATACCTTGTATGCGTCACCAGATAGTGCAGAAGAGGTACTAGATTTTATTTCTAAACACAAGGAAATTGAGGCGGTTACGATTTCATTTGCTGATTATCGCTTTAATCCAGACTTTATTAATGCAGTTCATCGACTTGGAAAACGTATTTACATTCATACCATCCAAACTTATAATGAGTTAACCAATTATGCGAATGTAAACGTTGACGGATTTTATACTGGATTGTTAACCCCTAGAGATATGGCTTTGTATGAATCAGTTTCTAAATAGAAAAAAACTAGCACTTTATAAAAGTGCTAGTTTTTGAATGTATACAAACTTCTTCTGAATTAATAACCTACATAATTTCGCGATGATATTTGAGGATTTTAGAGTAATATTAGGATATATTGGAACTTTCCGTTGTGAGAAAAACATCTGAAACATTATTGGTTCAGATGTTCGAAATTAGTGAGAGTAAAACAGTTTGGGAAACTGTGTTAGCCTGAGTCAAGAAATCAAAGAACAAAGGAGCTCAATACGAATTGAACACGGGCTGCGGATGGTGTCAAAAAGATAAGTTTTTCTAGAATCAAAAGATTCAGCGTTAAACTTCCTATTTTGACTTTATTCGCAGACGCCCTTAGTATCTTGATTTAGTCTTGGAACTTCGGAGAAGTTCGCAGACGTCCGTACTCACCTAAGGAAAGTTTCTAATAAGTTTCTGTCTTCAGTCTAAAACTATTGCTTAATCAAATGCAAACCAATATGTTTATAGATAGTCCGCATAGGCTTTTTCTAGTTTGCTAAGGAGTTCTTGTTTTTCCTCCTCACTAGCAAAGGAAGCCTGGATGGCATGGACATTGTGCTGGTAAAAGTCAGTTTCCTTGGTTTGGAAATGCTGATGATAGAGGGCGTATTCCTTGGTGAGGTCGGTATCAGATACAGTCCGGTTATCGGTATTGATACTGATTCGAGCACCTGCTTCCTTCATTTTCAAATAAGGGAAATCCTCTAAAGTCGACGCTGCTTTTGTCTGTAAGTTGCTGGTCAAGCAGAGTTCACCAGTGACCCCATGTTCAATAAAGGATTGGAGTAAGTCGGGTTCATGAGATAGAGCCGTCACGTGGCCATTGCGTTTGATGCCAAATGCAATCGATTGGGCAACAAAGTGTGGGCAATGACACTCACCTGCGTGAAGCGTCATGGGCCGATGGTAACTCTTGACTTGCTCGATTAAAGGTCGAATATCTTCTGGAGAATAGTTGTGCTCATCCCCGGCAAAGTCAAAACCAACAAAATCTTGATCGCTAACTTGGTTGGCTTCTGCAAGAATGCGAGAGGTGACTTCTTGATCTGACTGGCGCATACCACAGACCAAGGCTTTTGCAACAATGCCAAATTCCTCCTGGGCTTGGCGCAGACCATCGCAGACAGCATCGATGGTTTCTGGGACGGTGAGTCCTTGGTCCATGGACAATTCTGGTGCAAAGCGGACTTCGATGTAGACGACATTTTCAAGAGCAGCTTGCTTGGCCACATCGTAAGCAGCAAGCGTCAAGGCTTCTTTGGCTTGAAGAAGGGGCCGAATGTAGTCAAAGGCCTCCAAATAGTCCAAAAGATTCTCACAGTGGGCAGGCGCAGTGACATGGTGTTTGAGCTCTTCATCGCTAGCAGGGAGGTCAATATTGGCCATAGCTGCCAACTGGCGAATGGTCGGAAGAGACAAGGAACCGTCTAAGTGACAGTGAAGTTCTGTCTTTGCCAAACTATGAAAATCGATCGTGGACATGGTTTTCTCCTTAAAATTGTATTTTTTCTATACTATCATTTTGACAAAAAAAGTCAAGTAGCCTTCGCGTAGCAGATCTTTGAAAGGAAGCCCGAGATTTGATATGCTAGGAGTAGAGAAATAAAGGAGAAGAAAGATGTCAGACTATCAATTACCAGAAGTATGGGAAGCACCGAGTCAAATGGGAGGAGCCTGGGGTGGTTTGAACCAACCAACAGCAGGTGCCCGCTTTGAACAAACTCTTCCAAAAGGGGATCAACCTTTCCAACTCTATACCCTTCCAACACCCAATGGGATCAAGGCTACCATTATGCTGGAGGAACTCAAAGAGCTGGGAGTGGATGCAGGCTATGACGCTTATCGGATCAAGATTGGTGAGGGAGATCAGTTTGGTAGTGACTTTGTAGCCATCAATCCAAACTCGAAAATTCCAGCCATGTTGGATCAATCAGGCGATCAAGCTATTCGGGTCTTTGAATCAGCGAATATTCTCTTGTATCTAGCGGAGAAATTTGGCAAATTAATCCCGACTGATCTGGCTAAACGGACAGAAGTGCTCAACTGGCTCTTCTGGCAGACGGGTGCGGCACCATTTTTAGGGGGAGGCTTTGGTCATTTCTTCCACTATGCGCCGGAGAAAATCGAGTATGCTATCAATCGCTTTGCCATGGAAGCCAAACGTCAATTGGACCTACTGGACAAGGAACTGGCTACTAAACCTTATATCGCAGGAGATGACTATACCATTGCAGATATCGCCATCTGGTCTTGGTATGGCCGTCTAGCCCAAGACAAGGTCTGGGACCGTGCAGGAATTTTCTTAGATGTGAAGAAATATAAGCATCTGCAAGCTTGGACAGAGAAAATTGCTAATCGCCCAGCTGTAAAACGTGGCTTGGAAGTAGAATATAAGGAAATTGATGCATAATGAAAAGGCGCCGTTGCGCCTTTTTTTAATGGTGCAAACATGGTATACTAAGGGATGGAATAAAAGTTTAGAAAGTAGCACATGGAATTTACAAAATTATCAAATCGCTTGGACTTGGTGGCTAGCTTCGTCCCAGATGGAGCTCGTCTTCTAGATGTAGGGAGTGACCATGCTTATCTCCCAATCGCCCTCTTACAAGAAGGTAAGATTGAGGCTGCTATTGCTGGTGAAGTGGTTGAGGGCCCCTATCAGTCTGCCCTCCAAAATGTTGCGGATAATGGCTTAGAGGACAAGATTGAAGTCCGCTTGGCCAATGGTTTGGCTGCCTTTGAACCAACAGATGGCATTTCCTGTATCACCATTGCTGGCATGGGAGGACGCTTGATTGCAAATATCCTAGCCGCAGGTCTTGGGAAATTAGCCAGTGTCTCTCGCTTGGTCCTCCAACCCAATAATCGGGAAGATGAACTGCGGGCTTGGTTAGTCGACAATGATTTCCGCATTGTTGATGAAGCCATCTTGGAAGAAAATGAGAAGTTCTATGAGATCCTTGTGGTGGAACAGGGTTCTCAAGAGTTGACAGCCAAGGAACTACGCTTTGGGCCCTATTTGATGCGGGAACAAGCTCCAGCCTTTGTCCAAAAGTGGTCCAAGGAAATGGGGAAATTAGCCTTTGCCTTGGAGCAGGTCCCAGTTGAGAATCAATCTGCCAGAGCATCGTTAGAAGAGCGCATCGCACAGATCAAGGAGGTCCTAAATGCTAGCAAGTGAAGTCATCAAACGCTATGAAGCCTACTGTCCTCAGGAACTGTCCATGGAGGGAGATGTCCGTGGGCTACAGGTCGGTACGCTACAAAAAGACATTCATAAGGTCATGGTGGCCTTAGATATCCGCGAGCAGACGGTGGCGGAAGCTATCGCCCATGGGGTGGACTTGATCATCGTCAAGCACGCACCGATTTTCCGTCCCATCAAGGATTTGGTAGCCGATCGGGCTCAAAATCAGATCTATATCGATTTGATCAAGCATGATATCGCGGTCTATGTCAGCCATACTAATATTGACATTGTTCCAGATGGGCTCAACGATTGGTTCTGCCAGCTCTTGGACATTGAAGATGCAGAGCCCCTCAGTATGACAGGAGAAGGGCTCGGAATCGGTCGCATCGGTCGGGTAGCTACTCAAACCTTTGGACAGTTGGCTAGCAAGGTTAAAGAAACCTTTGGCTTAGATGCTTTGCGCATAGTCAGTTATGATCAGGCGGATTTGGATCGGGTCATTGAGCGCGTCGCTATCTGTGGAGGAAGTGGCCAGTCCTTTTACAAGGATGCTCTCGCCAAAGGAGCAGAGGTCTATATCACCGGAGATATCTACTACCACACGGCTCAGGACATGCTGAGCGATGGGCTCTTGGCCTTGGATCCAGGGCACCATATCGAAGTTCTCTTTGTGTCAAAATTAGTAGAAAAGCTCAATCAGTGGAAGTCTGAGGAAGCCTGGGAGATTGAAGTGATTGGCAGTCAAGCCAGCACCAATCCTTTTTACCATATCTAAGGGGTCATGATGAAAGTTGCCATTATTGGTGCAGGGATCGTGGGGTCTACTGCAGCCTATTATTTATCTAAAGAAGCACAGGTGGATGTGACCGTCTACGACCATGGAGTGGGCCAAGCGACCAAGGCGGCAGCGGGCATTATCAGTCCCTGGTTTTCTAAACGGCGGAATAAGGCTTGGTATCGCCTAGCTCGTCTGGGAGCAGATTTTTACCAAGAATTGGTAGAAGACCTGGCAAAGGACGGTATTAATACAGATTTTTACCAGCAGACCGGTGTCTATCTCCTCAAGAAAAATGAGGAAAAATTAGACGAACTCTATCAGTTGGCGCTGAGTCGACGAGAAGAATCTCCCTTAATCGGGGACTTGGCAATTTTGACTAAGGAAGAAGTGGCCCAGCAATTTCCTGATCTACAAGGCTTTGAGAAGCTCCTTTATGCATCAGGTGGTGCTCATGTAGAAGGAGCTCTTCTGACGGAAACGCTTCTTCAGGCAAGTGGGGCAAAATTGATCAAGGAAGAGGTTGCTCTCTCAGTCTCAAGTGATGGCTATCAGATTGCAGGTGAAAGCTATGACCAAGTTATCCTTGCAACAGGAGCCTGGTTGGGGCAGGTACTTGAGCCACTCGGCTACCAGGTTGATGTCCGTCCGCAAAAGGGGCAACTACGGGATTATCAGCTAGACCGAGATACTGATGACTTTCCTGTGGTCATGCCAGAAGGAGAGCTGGATATCATTCCCTTCCAGCAAGGCAAGATCAGTATGGGAGCCACTCATGAAAATGAGATGGGCTTTGACCTGACAGTGGATCAGGCTTTGCTCAATCAGATGGAAAAAGAAGCTTTGGCCTACTATCCAGAACTAGCTCAAGCAGAAGTTATCGGGGAGCGCGTGGGAACACGGGCCTACACCAGTGACTTTTCACCATTCTGGGGAGCTGTTCCTGATCAAGCAGGCCTCTATGTCGCCAGTGGACTTGGTTCGTCTGGCCTCACCACAGGTCCCCTCATTGGTTGGCATCTAGCTCAACTAGTGGTAGGAGGAAACCTGTGCTTAGATCCAGCGGATTATCCAGTTGAACAATATGTGAAGAAGTAGGCTGGGACAAAAGACCTAGCCTCTCAATAGTCTTTGGATTGTCGAGCAAGACGCAGTGGTTGAGTGGGCTC
>OBVV01000351.1_pt1 | contig 19910 bp, 17 predicted proteins | sample 1476221 | NCBI WGS metagenome assembly OBVV01 (sample SAMEA2580029, study PRJEB22360) | human gut metagenome | biome: human gut; feature: human-associated habitat; material: faeces | place: Denmark | collected 2008/2010 | reverse complement strand
ATATAATATCTTCATTAGGTTTATCTATTCATACCAAATATATATGATATGTAATAAACCATTATACATTGAGGATTATTTCTTCTACACTTATATATATTTGCTATACAGCATAATAAACTGTGTCATGTGTGATTAGATAAACGACTTAAATACATATTTAAATGATGCATATACTGTATATTATGTATAAAGGCAAGAAAGGACTTACTTATGTTTTCTAAACTTTTTGATACTTTTTTAGTACACTATTTGGAACGATTCAATGATCATTGCTTTGTTGTAAAAGTTGGCGATAAAGAATATACCATCGGTGAAGGAGAGCCGGAGTTTACAATTATTGTCAATAAAGATATCCCTAAAAAAGATATATTAGTATCTGCAGAATTGGCTCTGGGTGAAGCCTACATGCGTAAAGATATAGAAATTGAAGGGGATTTATTCAAAGCTCTTTGCGTCGTATTAGGGCATGTTAACAAAGACTCCATTAACAAAAAAGCACTCAGTTCCCTCTTTAATATGGGCCTTAGGAAAAAAGACCAAAAACAACAAGTTTCATCCCATTATGATTTAGGTAATGATTTCTATAGTTTATGGCTTGACGAAACTATGAGTTATTCTTGCGCCTATTTCAAAGAAGAAGATGACAGCCTTAAAGATGCACAATATCAAAAAGTACATCATATTCTCGATAAATTACACTTACAAGAAGGCATGACACTCCTTGATATTGGTTGCGGTTGGGGCTTCCTACTCATTGAAGCTGCTCTAAAATATGGAGTCAAAGGGTATGGCTGTACATTATCAGAAGAGCAATGGAAAAAAGGCCAAGAACGAATTAAACAATTTGGTCTTGAAAGTCAAGTGAAAATTGATCTAATAGATTATCGCGATGTAGCTGCCTCTGGTCGTCAGTTCGATCGTATGGTAAGTGTAGGTATGTTAGAACATGTAGGTCGCCCTAATTTACCTATATACATGGAGGATGCTTCTTCCATGCTAAAAGAAGGCGGATTATTTTTACTTCATTACATCAGTGATCCATCAGAAAAAGAAACCAGTGCATGGATTCGTAAGTATATCTTTCCAGGTGGATCCTTGCCTTCCCTAAGAGAAATCATTGGTCTTGCCTATGAATATGATATGAATGTTGTAGATGTAGAAAATTTACGCTTTCATTACTATAAAACATTGATGCATTGGTACAATAATTTCCAAGGTGTTCGTGACCAAGTAGAAAAAGTACGGGGTACTGAATTTGTACGCATGTGGGATTTATACTTATGTGGTTGTGCCGCTGGTTTCTATATTGGTAACATGGATTTGCATCAAATTCTGATGACAAAATGCATTAACAATGAACTACCATTAACACGTTGGTACTAAATCATATATTGTAGTATTTAATACTATAGGGGCTGTCACTGTATGTGTAGGATCTACTACATATGAGTGACAGCCCTTTATTGTACAAAAAGAGCCATTCTATGGAAATAATTTATGCCAGTCCTGCCATCGATCGCATAACCAAATCAATGTCCCTATTTTCCAATTCTTGAATGATATGGATATATGTTTTCTGCGTTGTAGTCATACTGGCATGCCCTAACCGTCTAGCAACACTAGCAATAGATACACCTGCAAAGAGCAGTAGAGACGCATGGGTATGGCGTAATCCATGAATAGAAATAACAGGAACCCCTAGGTCTTTGCAATATCTCTCTAACCTATCATTTACCGTTGAGTTATACATAGGACCTTTCACAAAAATTGGTTCATCCTCCGGCAAATCTCTGATTAACTCAGAAAATTTAATAATCGTTTGCCAATCCAATTGAATCTTTCGCACGGAAGACTTGTGCTTCGTAGGCAAAAATCCACCATTTCCTTTATAATCCCAAGTTTTATTCACAATGAGCGATTGGTGCGGAAAATCAAAGTCTTTTGGCGTCAATGCTAAGGCCTCTGAAAAACGCATACCTGTCTTGGCAATAATAAAAATAAACCAGTCCCAATTAATTTCTGGTGTAAGGTGTAAATGCACTAGCAACGTATGCAACTCAAATTGATTTAAATACTTAATCTTCTTCTCCCGTGGCGCCTTTCCTTTAATGATTGCTTTTCGTGTCGGATCTCGATCAATAAATCCTTCATCTACTGCATCCAATACAGCTGCTTTCAATTGATGGTGAAAGTCCATCGTTGTTTGTCGTTCGTGATACACTGCATAGTCGTTTAATAATTGTTGGTAGCTAATTCGATTTAACTCTGAAAGTCGCAAGTCAGGCACTAACCTTTGCAACCATACCAAAGTAATCTCGTACTTCTTCATCGTTACCTCTCGAATAGCACCTTCCTTATACATCCGAATCCACTGCTCATAATACTTGCAAAATAATTCCGTTCCTTCCTCAACCTTTACCATATTTATACCTCTTCATTTACATGACGACATAGAAATGGCTCTTATACATATCTTACTCGTATATTTCAAAAAAAGTATAGTGATATCTATCTTGTATCGTGAAAAATTAGGAAATACTTACGCTGATGAAGGGTGATGAGGTTGTCGAAAGCTTTAAAAAAAACTCCTAATTTTATTTGTTCTTCATCAGATGGGTATGGAATAATTAAATTACTAACTTGCTCTAATGATAAATTAGGCTGTGCTCCAACTGTAGGATTTTTTCTAATATATTCTTCTACAACCTTACTACCAAGGACTTTTGTTATATATTTTACATCCCCATTCGACAACCTTATAATTGCAAGCGCTTGATTAGTATTTGCAGGCAAAATATCTTCAGTTACCACTCCTATACGGCCTAATGTTCCTGCAATTGAAAATAAAATATCATCTGATTTTAGCTGTGATCTACGCAAATATCCCTCATGCTCTTTTTTTGTTATCTTTGTACACGAGTTTATTTCACAATTAAACGGGTCAATATTTTCCACTTTAATAAAAGATATTTCACCTTGTCCGGATTTATCAATAGGTGTTGTTCCTTTAGTTATTATCTCTGTAATCTCCCCCAACTTACGCTGTTCCCAAGTATTGGCATGTACACAACAAAAAAAGAAAGCCGATACACTATCATCAGCTTTCTTTTTACAATGTTTATTTTATAAATAGGTATAGAAAAATTACGTCAAGGCATTTTCTTTGGCAATACTCATTACTTCTTCTACTGTAAAATTAGTAACCTCTGCAATCATTTCTAAAGATAGTTGCTTACGCAACATCTGAATGACAACTTCAGCTTTGCCTTCAGCCTTACCTTTAGCTTCACCTTGAGCAAGACCTTCTGCAATACCCTCAGCCATGCCTTCTTTCCAATATTTATAATGATCCATAGATAACATCGAGTATTCCTCCTTCCACGCTTCACAATGCTTGACCTCATGTACAGCATCGTCAATATCTCTTAGCAACTCATCCGTTGCTTCCTGTCCATCAATATAATCCAAAAACGCTTGCAACGGTTTTGACACATCATGTTGTGTTCCTTTTGTACTCAAAAACAGCTTGGTTGCACCATCATTCAAGGCTATGTCATAGTCTTCAATACAAACGTTTTTGAACGTATACTTATGACGATCTCCAGTAAATACTGAGAATGTACAAATAAAAATGACATAGGAATCATTTAACGTCGTATACTTCTGCCCTTTTTGAATGTGATACATATCTAAAATGCTTTGATAAAACCGTGTACGTTTTACAAGTTCTTCCATGTCCTTGCTAGTTTGCATTTCAATATTGAATACCGTTCCTTTATCATCATTGACGAACACATCAAGACGTACACTTTTGGTATCCCACCGTACATCGAGATTTTTCTCTTCATGAATATATACAATGTCTTTAATCGAAATGTCTAACAACCGTTCTAATACCGATTTACAAATGGGTTTCTTTAACATCACCTTCTGAAAGATAAAATTGTCTTGAAACGTCAGTTCATCAAATGACTTAATGTACATGGAATGCCTTTCTTTAATTATACCATACCTACTAAAACTAGAGATAGCACAATACTATCTAGTAAAGGTATTCCATATCCTTTTCATTTCTCCTACAAAATAACACTAACAGTCAACCTTCACTGTCAGTGCTACTTTTTGTGAGTATTATAAACATTCAAGCATATATATTATAAAATCAAAAACGATACAAGTAGGCGCTCCCTATTGTATCGCTTTATTCTTCTTAAACATAAGATTTATAACTATGCAAATAAAAGAATTTAATTCTTACTACTTATAGCAACGCATTAGCCTGTCCAATTTCTTTTATTTGCTCCACTGTTAATTTCGTAAGGCGAGCAATCATTTCTAGCGACAGCTTTTCTTGCAACATCTGAATCACAACTTCAGCCTTCCCCTTAGCTTCACCTTGAGCAAGTCCTTCAGCTTTGCCTTGAGCAAGACCTTCAGCAATGCCCTCGGCCATACCTTCTTTCCAATATTTATAATGATCCATGGATAACATCGAGTATTCCTCCTTCCACGCTTCACAATGCTTGACCTCATGTACAGCATCGTCAATATCTCTTAGCAACTCATCCGTTGCTTCCTGTCCATCAATATAATCCAAAAACGCTTGCAACGGTTTTGACACATCATGTTGTGTTCCCTTTGTACTCAAAAACAGCTTGGTTGCACCATCATTCAAATCAATCTCATAGTCTTCGATACAAACGTTTTTAAACGTATACTTATGACGATTGCCCGTAAACACGGGGAATGTACAAATAAAAATTACATAAGAATCATTTAATGTCGTATACTTTTGACCTTTTTGAATATGATACATATCTAAAATACTTTGATAAAACCGTGTCCTTTTTACAAGTTCTTCCATATCCTTGCTAGTTTGCATTTCGATGTTGAATACTGTTCCTTTGTCATCGTTCACAAACACATCAAGACGTACACTTTTAGTATCCCACCGTACATCAAGATTTTTCTCTTCATGGATATATACAATGTCCTTAATCGAAATGTCTAACAACCGTTCTAATACAGCCTTGCAAATGTGTTTCTTCAACATCACCTTCTGAAAGATAAAATTGTCTTGGAACGTCAGTTCATCAAATGACTTAATGTACATGGAATACCTTCCTTTTTTAAATTATATCATACCTGCTAAAACTAGAGATAGTGCAATACTATCTACTAGAAGTATTCCATATCCTTTTTATTTTTCCTAGAAAATTTCCTAACAGTACTACATGCTCCTAACGGTAAATAGTTCCAAGCAAAAACGATACGACCAGCCCCCACTAGTCGTATCGTTTCTCTATTATCTACCTATGTCAAAAACTCTCTACAGTTTCACCCCCAACAATGCCAACTGTTCTGCAGTTTCTTTTTCCAAAGCCGCAATGTCCCGATTATCTTGTTCAATCATGCGATTGATTTCCTCAAGGTCTAGCTCTTCCTCTTCTTCAAAGGTGTCCACGTAACGAGGAATGTTTAAGTTATAATCATTCTCCTTGATTTCCTCTAAGCTCGCCACATGGGCATATTTCTCCACATCCACACGATTGCGGTAAGTGTCGATAATCTTAGCAATATTCTCTTCGCTCAAGTTATTTTGGTTTTTCCCTTTTTCAAACTCGTTGCTCGCATCGATAAATAACACATCACGGTTCGTACGATTCTTTTTGAACACTAAAATCGTGGTGGGAATGCTCGTGCCATAGAACAAGTTTGCTGGCAATCCAATGACTGCATCCAAATAGTTTTTCTCGATGATGGTCTCACGGATTTTACCTTCCGCTGCGCCACGAAATAGCACCCCATGTGGCAATACAATGGCCATGGTGCCTTCTGTGTTCAAATGGTATAAGCTGTGCAAGATTATTCTTCGTTTGACAACCGTATTCCCATTTCTGTTAGTCCTTTTATGTCTAACTCGGATAATAGATTCATGTATAGCTGTCTATCACTTTTACGGATAATAATAGGAGCAATCCCTTGTTGTAGGCAAGAATGAACGATTAACGCTCTTCCCGTCCTTCCATTGCCATCAGAAAATGGATGTATCCCTTCAAGTCGCAAATGCTGCTCCATGATAACTTCTATTTTTTCTTCCACAGTATTAGAGATGTTTAGTCTATATTCTAAGGTATGACACCAGTTTTTTAATTCTGCTGGTACTAAATAAGGTTCTGTAGGCATAAAATCAGTTCCTATGATGATGTTACGAACCGTCTTAAATGCCCCTTTATCCTCTCTAATATCTTGTAATAAATAGCTATGCGTGTCTTTTATGATTTGAACAGTAATTTCATTAGGATACGTATCTGTTAAGAATCCCATATATTTCTTGTAATTTTTAACTTCATAAAATTCACGTTCATGCATCGCTCTAGGGATCATGCCATCTAATAAAATACACTTCGCTTCATATTCTGTCAGTGTATTCCCTTCAATAGCAGTACTATGATGAGCCATTCTAACTAGCATATCATTTACATAATTATATGAAAGTTTCAAGCTCATCATCTCCTTAATTAACGAAGGTTCTACACTCGTATTATTTTCCCCTCTATTGTAGTAGAATTTTTACAGCCTCACACTAAATCGTTGTATCTGTTTTAGACAACCACAATTTTTCAATCCCTAGTCCAATAGCCACGCTTAGTGCAATAGCACAAATTTCAAAGATGGATGGTGTAATATACACCAACGGGCTACCTGTGAAAGCTGGCAATGCTTTTCCTGCCCAGACTTTCACAATATCTGGGATATATCCACCGAATAGGATATGTGCATTGGTTGCCACCCACCATACTGCCATCACAACGATTGCCGTCACACGAGGCCATAATGCTGTGCGACGTGGGTATAAGTATAGGACCATACTGCCGATAGTAGTAAGTATCATAAGCACGACCCCGATGTATAGACTAGCGATTAACCCTGCAAAACCCTGTGCATCTAAAGAGGCTTGGATGATAGGATCATTTAAGTTCAGATACATCACATCTCCTAAAAATAGCATTGGCAACGGCAACGCATAGGTAGAGATGTTTAGCACTGTATCGATAAAGTAATGACGTACTTTGCGCGCCATCCAGCAATCTAATAGTTTCGACGTACCAATCATAAGAGCCACCACAACTAACATGGTCAACACCCAAACCAGCATAACATAGATAGGTTCTTTAGGCAATGTAAACGGCAACACACCATTTCCAAAGAAAAAGAATAGATTCCACCAAAGCCAAGCGTATGTATAATGTCCTTTTCCTAAGTGAAAGTCAAATTGCCCCGCCAGTCTTGGCACTGCTTTCAGTCCCAAAGGAATCCCCAAGGAAGCAATGACGAACATGATGATGCTAGACGTGTCAAACTGCCCTAAGCTAAAGACCAAGCTGAGCGGAATAATCCAGAGCATGGACCAGCTATAAAATTTTATATAACTTCTCATATTACACCTCTGTATTCTTTCCACCTGTTAACGCCAATACTAAAGATAAGGTCACTTGGCAATACATGATGATAGCAAATACCACATCACGACCCATAGTAGATAGATTCCACAACCAAGATAAATCTAGATTGTTGAAGACCAAGAAGGTACCTCCTTGTACAAGAGCCCAAGCTAGTACGTACACACAAATCGGTATTCTGCGAGCCTTTGGACCAAATCCACTTTCATTAGAACGTAAGTAGAAAATAGGAATGAATAGGGATAACATCCCATAGCTGCCCCCCGCCACCATGGCGCTCATCCCCGTATGAATCGTATACGCCCCTAGGGGAATCAATATAAAAAATATACTCATATATATCGTGCGTTGCACTACGTCTTGAATTGTTGACATACAATTTCCTTTCTATACCAAAATTATCTCTCCCTATAGTATAGCAAACATCGGCCATCTTATAAATACATATACAGTTTCAATTTTACAAACAAAAAAGCATCCTTACGGATGCTTTTTGTGTGTTACGCTACAACTGCTTCTACTTCGATGCAGTCATCGTTTGTTGTTTTAGGTTTTTCCAATAATGGAGTCATGCTATACATACCCACACCTAGTGTGAATAAGTTGTGAATCCATGCAGTGGAGCTAGGAGGCATTACTCCCAACACGCCCAATCCTACAAGGCCACCATTCACGCCTACGATGGAGTTATAGTTAATTTTAATACGATCCATTAATTTCATGGAAATACGACGTAAGTCAACGATGGCGGTTAAGTTATCACTGGACACTGTGACATTGGCAATTTTTTGTGCAATTGGTGCACCTTCATTCATACCAATACCTACATGTGCTTCAGATAATGCCAAGGAGTCGTTGATACCGTCCCCTACCATCATCACTGTGTAGCCTTCTTCTTTTGCTTTACGTACGTAATCAGCTTTGTCAGTTGGCATAACTTCTGCATGAACTTCGTCAATACCAATTTCCGCTGCAACGCGTTCTGCATTTTTACGGCTATCGCCAGTCATCATAACGATTTTCTTCACACCTAACTCATGAAGTTCGCGGATAACAGTTTTCGCTTCTTCACGCACTGGGTCTTTAATACAAATAACTGCAGATAGGACGTTAGAAATCGCTAAGTATAGATAGGAACAACCTTCTGGAAGATTTTCAAATTTAGCTTCTTCTCCTGCTGGAATCGTTGTTTTCTCATCTTCAAATATGAAGTGATAACTACCGATACGCACTTTGCGGTTACCCACTTTGGATGCAATACCGTGTGCTACAACATATTCTACTTTAGAGTGCATTTCTTTATGTGGTAAATGATGATCGCGTGCTGCTGTCACTACTGCTTTTGCCATGGAATGAGGGAAATGCTCTTCCAAGCAAGCCGCTAATGTCAACATTTCATCAGCATCATTACCGTTGAAAGGAATGATTTCTTGGAATACAGGTTCTGCTTTTGTTAAAGTACCTGTTTTGTCGAATACGATCATATCTGCTTCTGCAATGCGCTCCAAGAATTTACCGCCTTTTACAGTGATACCTCGGTTGGACGCTTCTTGCATAGCGGATAATACCGCCAATGGAATGGACAATTTCAATGCACAGGAGAAGTCTACCATAACGAAAGATAAAGCTTTCATCAAGTTGCGAGTTAAGGCAAAGGTAGCGAATGCACCTAAGAAACTCACTGGTACTAATTTATCTGCCATGCGGTATGCTTTTTGTTCCATACCAGATTTCATTTGTTCAGATTCTTCAATCAAGTTTACGATTTGTTCGAAACGAGTGTGTTTGCAAGTGGTACGTACTTCGAAGGAACATTGACCTTCTTCTACAACTGTACCTGCATACACAGATGTGCCTGCATCACGACGAACTGGTTCAGGCTCCCCAGTCATGGAGCTTTCATTCACAAGAACAACACCGTCCACAACTTGACCATCCAATGGCACGACTTCGCCTTGGCGAACCACTACGATATCGCCAACTTGTACTTCACCGATTGGTTTACTTACTTCTACGCCATCTACAAGAACCCAAACTTTGTCTACGTTCAAAGACATACTTTCCGCAAGGTTAAGTACGGATTTACGTAATGTCCATTCTTCCAAGATTTCGCCGATGCCTAATAAGTACATCACAGCACCCGCTGTGGAGTAATCTTTTTGTAACAATGCTGCACCGATAGCTACGCCATCTAATACTTCTACGGTCAATTTGCGTTGCCACAATGTTTTGATCGCTGTACCGATGAACTTGATACCGTCAAACCAGGACCACGCTGCTGCGATAGGCGCTGGTAACACAATTTTTTTACCGATATAAAGCAATGTTTTATCGATCATTTCTTCTTTGTAACGCTTGTTGACAAGGCGTGGTGAAAGTTCATGCAATGCTGGTGCATTGGCTAAATCCAAATCTTGTAATCCGAATAAAGCAGTTTTCACCGCACTTTCATCACCACTATGTTGGATGATGATATCTCCAGAACGCGTATAGAAGTTCGCTTTGTTAATGGCTTCACAGGCCATCAATGTATCTTCGATATATTGAGCCTGTGCGTCATTAAACTTACGTCCCTCAATGCGTACATGAAGACGACGGGACAAGCGTTGCAACATTTTAAATTGCATCATGAATTATTTTCCTTCTGTTAATACTTCTTCGTCACGAGTATCGTTGATTTCTTGTGCTTCAGCCAAGATGCTGTCTGTAGAAGCTTGTAATTTTTCAGTAGTTCTTAAGATGCTATCTTTTGCACGAAGACCTGCTGCTACTACATTAGCATATACTTTGCGAGCATCTTTAGAAGTTAACACTTTCAAACCTACTGTGCCTAAAGCTAAACCAGCTGCGAATACATTAGCATCTCTTAAAGTTTCTTTTTTTACGTTGAACATTGTTAGTTCCTTTCTGTGAACTCCGTCACATTAATACATGAAAATATATTACAATTAAAAATCATAAAGATAAGAGGGGCCCGTGTTATCGGAGTCCCTCTTACCAAACTTATGGTATAGAATTAGTTACTTTTCTACCTGATCTGCATGACCACCACAGCCACATCCCGCTTCAGATTCAGAGGAGGAACCACATCCACCACCGCATCCGCCGCCACAACCACCACCTGAGCTTGTTGCGCTTTTATATACTCGGTATGCAACATAGAGAACAGCTAGTAAACCAATTGCGTATACAATAACACTATCCATAGTATACACCATCTCCTTCTCATTTTCAAGTACTTTTTGAAAAATATTTTGCAAATGTAATAAACCGCATAATTAAGCCTTATTTTGAAATAAAATTTTTCTCATTCTCAACTTATTAAGTGGTTTAATATCATTATTGATTATTCTAACCCAAAGGCGCGTCCAATATGAACTGCTAAGAATGCACCAACCCAAGCTAGAGTACTAGTATACGCAAACACTGCAACAAACCATGTCCAGGAGTCAGTTTCACGTTTTAATACAGCCATAGTTGCTAAACATGGTAAGTATAATAAGGCGAATACCATCAAACCTAAACCAATAGATGGTGTGAAGTCCGGATCATTTGCCAAGAACTCTTCCAATGTTGTGGAATCATCTTCACTAGCTTCGATCGCATAGATTGTACCTAATGTACTAATCATTACTTCTTTTGCTGCTACTGCCGCAACTACTGCGATATTAACACGCCAGTTAAATCCAAGCGGTTCTGTTACTGGTTCAATGAAATGACCAATTTGCGCTGCATAGGATTGTTCAATTTTTTCTTTACCTTGTTGAAGATCCAATTCTTTGATTTCATCTTCTTCTGCTTTATGGTTTACATATAGAGTCCAAGCCACTGGATACAACTCTTCAGATTTTAGCTCTGCAAAGTAAGCAGGCTCTTCTACTGTTTCTTCAGTTGCTTCTGCTCCATCTTGAGCTGGTTCTTCTGCAGCAGCTTCTTCCTCTTCTTTTGGATCATCTTTATGCTCTTCATCTAAAGCAAGCATTTGATCGTAAATAGCAGTGACTTTATCTTTATCTTCATCATTTGCTAATTTTGCTTCTTCAAGGATGGTATCAGCTTTTTGCTCGTGCATAGCTGTTACTTCCGCTTTTGCAGCATCAAAGTCTTGAGAGTATTCTACATCTTGTGGGAAGGATGTCAAGAACCAAATAAGTACAGATGCCGCCAAGATAAATGTACCTGCTTTTTTAAGGTACATTACGGAACGTTCCCACATATGGATACCTACAGAACGAAGTGTTGGCATGTGATATGGAGGCATTTCCATTACAAATGGCTCTGCTTCACCTTTAAATACATACGTACGAAGTACTTTTGCAGTCACAACAGCTACTAAAATACCTAATACATAGATACCAAGTAAGATTGTTGGTGCCACATCCACTGGGAATAAGGCTGATGCTAATAATGTATATACTGGTAAGCGAGCACTACAACTCATAAACGGAGATACGAGAATCGTAATCATACGGTCACGAGGGTTATCTAGAATACGAGCACCCATGATAGATGGTACATTACAACCAAAACCTAATAGCATAGGGATGAACGATTTACCATGTAATCCTACGCCACGCATTACGCGGTCGATAACGAACGCTGCACGCGCCATATATCCAGTATCTTCTAAGAAAGAAATACATACGAATAATAGAACGATGTGAGGAATAAAGCTAATAACAGCTCCTACACCACCGATGATACCATCATTAATCATAGATTTTAACAAACCATCTTCTAAGTTAGCCCCGATAAAGTCTGTCAACAATTTGAACGCATCTTCCAACCATCCTTTTGGATACTCTGCAACGTTGATAACTAAATAGAACATTACCCACATGATGCATAAGAAGATAGGAATCCCTAACCAACGATTCGTTAAGATTTTATCGATGTTGTCGGATTTGGTATCTTTATGCTCAGGTACTACTTCTAGTACGCCGTTGAATACGTCTACTGCAAAACGGTGACGGTATTCTTGGAACACGATATCCATGTCTACAGATTTATTCAATTCTGTACGCAATGCTTCTGCTTTGCTCAACACAGCACCAGATTTGTCTAATTCTTGTACTTTTTCTAAGATATCTGTATCTTGTTCTAACAATTTGATAGCTACCCAACGATGTGGATAACGACCAGTGTCAAGTTTCGCTACTTCTGATTCTAATTCTGCGATAGCTGGCTCTAATACGTCGCCATAGTTAACACGCACATTAGGGATTTTACGCTCTTTAGATACTTTTACAATACCACGTAGTGCACCTTCTGTACCTTTATTAGTACGTCCAATAGTTTCTACTACTGTGGAACCTGTTAATTCTTCTAATTTTTTAATGTTAAACTGTAAACCCATTTCTTTTGCTACGTCTACCATGTTCAATACAAGTAGCATCGGTTGTTCTAGTTCAATTAATTGCGCAGTTAAGTATAGGTTACGTTCTAAATTAGACGCATCCACTACATTGGCAATCAATTCTGGATTTTCATTGATGATAACGTTACGTGCTACCAATTCATCAATAGAACGTGCTGTTAAAGAGTATGTACCTGGTAAGTCGATGATTTCAATGTCATAACCATCGATTTTTGCATCCCCAAGTTTTTTCTCTACTGTAACACCTGCGTAGTTACCTACGTGTTGACGGGACCCCGTCATATTATTAAATATACTTGTTTTACCACAGTTAGGGTTACCCGCTAAAGCAACCTCAATCTTGGTATGTGTGTTGTCTGCCATTTTAGCAATTCTCCTTATTGGACTTCAATATCAATCATTTGTGCTTCACTTACGCGTAGTGATAACTCGAAGTTTTTCACTTTGATTTCCACTGGGTCTGCTAATGGCGCATACTTCATAACACGCACTGCTGTGCCTGGTACAACACCCATGTCCACCAAACGATGCTTGATGTTGCCAGCTCCATTGACTGCCACAACAGTACCAACTTCACCTGGTTTCATCTCGGATAGCTTCTTAACCATAGTACACCTCCTACATATAAAACATAACAACCAAACCTATCATATATAGTTATATGAATAATATTTATATTATAGCACATTATAAGAGATAATCAATAAGGAATCTCATTTTATTTTTATCTTTTCGTGAAATTATAAATCTACTTTTATCAAGTAGTATGTACACGATACAGCTATTTATAAATGTCATATCAGATATATCATTTTATCATTTTCAATATCACTTCTTAATTAATAATGATATAAGAGCAACATGTTTCTCATTATCTATTGTCTACATCTTAATTATTCCACTTATTCTGTGCCTTACCCCTCTTGTCAGGCCCTCTTTATTTATAACTAGACCATCCATTTCCTATTGCTCTATTCCTATGTGAAAGAACTTTCACGGACCCACCTATATAGAAGTATGATATAATAGTACTATTAAGTCATTTAGAAACGGAGATATACTATGAAATCTTTTCAATCCTTAGGCATCGTGCCTGAACTGATACAAGCATTACAAAAGGTGGGCGTGAAAGAACCAACACCGATCCAAGAAAAATCGATTCCTCTCATCTTCAAAGGACAAGATGTCATCGCTAAGGCACAAACGGGAACAGGTAAGACCTTAGCATTCTTATTACCACTATTGCAACGTATCCATGTGGACCTACAACAAGAACAAGCCCTCATCATCGCCCCTACACGTGAGCTTATCCAACAAATTGCCGAGGAAGCACGCCACTTAGGTGCCATCCTTGGGGTAGACGTACTACCTCTCATCGGTGGCAGAACGATTGAAGGTCAATTACAAAAATTAGGCCGTCGTCCTCATGTTATCATCGGTACACCTGGTCGTTTACTAGATCACGTTAACCGAGGCACCTTACATTTAAATTCCATTCGCCGTGTGGTATTGGATGAAGCCGACCAAATGCTTCACATGGGATTCTTACCAGATATTGAAAAGCTTATTAGTGGCACTGATGGAAAACGACAACTATTGATGTTCTCTGCTACGATTCCAGATAAAATACGAAACTTGGCAAAAGCATACATGCAAAAGCCTACCTCTGTTACTGTGCAAGGGGAAAATATTACTCTCGATACAATTGAACAAAAAGTATACATGATGGAAGAGCAAGACAAAGTAAACCGTCTTGTGGCGATGCTGGACTCTGACAACCCTTATCTTGCTATCGTATTCTGTAATACAAAAGAAGGCGCTATTAAATTGGCTTATGATTTAGCCCGTAAAGGTGTGGAACTCGGTGAAATCCATGGCGATATGACGCAAGGTCGCCGCACGCAAGTGTTGAAAGAATTCACCAAAGGCAATCCACCAATCTTAGTGGCTACACCAAATGTTGGCCCGGGGAGCCGTATTTAGGTGCTACCGATATTGCGGCGCGTGGTATCGATATCGAAGGAGTGAGCCACGTGTACAATTTCGATGTGCCTCATGACATGGATTACTACATCCACCGCATCGGCCGTACAGGTCGTGCCGGTTCTACTGGTGTTGCTGTAACTTTCGCTACGCCAGCCGAAGAAATTTGGGTGCGCCGCATCGAACGATCCATCCAAGCAACATTAACGAAATATACAAAAGATGGTCAAGTAAAAACAAAGGGATCTGGCTTAGCACCTAAGAAGGAAACAGCTAGCAAAAAACCTAAAATTAAAAGCACCTACCAAGCGACAAAAGCGAAAGCCCATAAAGCTCGTGGCCACAAAGGTCCCAACACAAGGGTACGCCGCGCGAAATCCAGTGGCACTAGCGGTCGTGGTAGAGGGAAACGATAGATTTCTAATGTGCCCTATTTTTCCAAAAGGTTAGCATTCTATCATTTCCTATACATAAAGAGCACTATAGCAAACTAACCGCTAATAAAATAGAGGAAAGTTGATCAACACATATCAACTTTCCTCTATTTTTTATATTTTGGTAAAAAAATCTTTTATTTATATCTTACTAGGACGAGCCAGTATGTTTATTTCCGATTCACATAGATAGCAGGCTTTCCATCTACATCGGCACAACTTGTGCGACAAGCTTGGCCTTCACTACATTTCCACACGGGCTCTGGTTGTGACTCATACTGTACAAGGTATCCTTTTTTACATCGTGGGCACGTATATTCCTTATGTGTATCATCCAAGACTTTGCCGCTTGCTATTGGCATCGGTGGCATCATCTCTTCCCTAGGTCTCTGTGGCATAACCGCTTTAGCCACGAAGGGCTGCTCATCTTTAGTAACTCTTGAATCCCTAACACCTGACACATTTTCTGTGTATTTGCATGTTGGGAACCCAGAACACCCATAAAATTCACCAAATTTCCCTTTCCGTAAGAGTAACTCTCCCATTTTACATTTAGGGCAAGACCGTCCAGTTGGCTGCGCTGTGGAAGGATTCCGATTTGTTCCTTTTCCATTCCTAGCTATCTCTGTTTTAGGCATAGCCACCTTAGGTGTGCTTCCTACTCTTTGTTTGACATCCTCAATGAGCTGTACAACGAATTTTGTTTGATCCTCTAAAAATACATCAATCGCTTCGTTTCCTTCACTCATCTTTGCCAACCGCTCTTCCCACTGCGCCGTCGCATCAGGGTATAGCAGGGAATCTGGCAATGCGTCTACCAAAGCATAGGCAGACTCTGTAGGAAGTAAGGTTTTCTTTTTTCCCTCTTCTTTCAAGAAAGGGTTCTTCTTGTTATGAATTAAATCTTCAATAATCGTGGCCCGCGTCGCCTCTGTACCTATACCGGACACATCTTTTAATTGCTTCTTTAATTCTTCGTCTTTCACATATTTGTGAATTTCCTTCATCGCTTGCACCAAGGTGGCAGACGTAAAACGGCTTGGTGGTTTCGTTTTCCGTTGGTCCACCTTGCTATCCTTCGCTGTCACAGTATCTCCTTTACGCACAGCTGGTAAAGACTTTTCTTCATCTTCTTGATTCTCTTCCGGTTCTTCTGTAGACTTCACCTTTTTATATAATGCTTTCCATCCCAAATCAATAACAACACGCCCCGTTGTAGTAAATAGCTCTTCTTGGTGCGTCACTTCGATGCGGGTATGCTCATACACATGCTCTGGGTAGAATTGCGCAATATAGGCTTGAGCAATGAGGAAGTAAATATTTTGCTCTCCTTTTGATAAGGTATGCAACGGACAGCGCACGGTAGTCGGAATAATAGCATGATGGGCTGTAACCTTGCTGTCATTCCAAGCACGGCTTTTAATGGTAGGATTACTATCTTTTGCCCACGCAGCTAATTCCTTATGTCCCATATTAACTAAGTTCGACAGGATTGCCTTTCCATCTGAAAATTGATTCACTGGCAAATATTCACAATCTGATCGAGGATAGGATGTATATTTTTTCTCATATAACTTTTGTGCAATATCCAATACTTCCTGTGGCGTATAATTATATAATTTACCCGCTACAATTTGTAATGATGACAAGGAGAATGGCAACCGCTGTCCTTCTTTTTTCTTTTTCTTTTCCACCAAAGAAATCGCACCTTCTGGAGCCTGCATCAAGCGGTCACGCAAGTCATTGAGGATAGTCTGATCTAACATATGCCCATCGGGGTCTAATCCTTGTTGCGTATCTTTCGGTTTCCAAGTAGCCCAAAAGTCTCCCTTTTCATGACCATATTGGACTTGCAGCACATAATATTCTACAGGCACAAAGTTTTGTAGCTCCCGCTCTCTCCGTACTACAAGTGCTAAGGTTGGAGTTTTTACACGACCGATAGGAAAGGTCACTTTATTTCCTAAGTGATGTTGCTCTAAGGTGTAAGCACGAGATAAATTCATCCCCATCAACCAATCTGCACGGGATCGTGCTAACGCGGAATCTTTTAGAGGTTGGTATTTTTTATTATCCTGCATATGTTCTAATGCGTATCGCATAGATTTTTCATCTAAGGCATTAAGCAAAATACGCTCTACTGGCTTGGTATTACCTAAATAATCTAGCATTTCATCGATCAACAATTGTCCTTCTCTGTCTGGGTCACCCGCATTCACGATGGTTGTTGCTTTTTTGATTAAGCCACTAATGACCTTAAACTGCTTAGCACTAGATGCTTTTACTTTTAACTTCCATATAGTTGGCAAAATCGGCAATGAATCAAATCTCCAATATTTATATTTTTCATCATAGTCACCTGGCTCTATTTGTTCTAGCATATGACCAAAGGCCCAAGTAATTACATCGTCACCTTGTACGATATACCCATCATGTCGCTTAGCATTCTGTGGGTTCGGTAACACTTGGCTTAATTCTCGCCCTACACTAGGCTTTTCCGCAATAAATAAACGCATATGCTCCCTCTTCCTATCTACTACTTTCTACTATTATATGATATTATCTTTCATCTATGTATTACTTTTTATTACTATATAGTTTCTTTATGCTGAATTTTATTATACTACGATTGCACCCCAAAATGATACTTCTCTAACTATCTTGTATAATCCTCTAAAATTTCCTACCAGTGCTACCTTTACCTATCTTGATGACTACACGGTACAATTCAATCGTATCTGTATAATACCTTTTTCAACTTTCAGTATCCTATCCTATACAGGGAGCCCTCAAATAGTATATAATTTTAAAGATATGAAAGTATGTACCATACACATGGATTAATAGAGGTGAATTATGACATTTTTAGAAGAAGTAACTCGGCGCCGTACGTTCGCCATCATTTCTCACCCAGATGCGGGTAAAACAACATTGACAGAAAAACTATTGCTATACGGTGGTGCCATCCACTTGGCAGGTTCTGTTAAATCTAGAAAAACCCAAAAATATGCCGTATCTGACTGGATGGAAATTGAAAAGCAACGTGGTATCTCTGTTACAAGTTCCGTATTACAATTTGATTACGATGGTCATCGTGTCAACATCCTAGATACCCCTGGTCACCAAGACTTCTCTGAAGATACATACCGTACCTTGATGGCAGCAGATAGTGCTGTCATGTTGATTGACGTGGCAAAAGGTGTGGAAGCACAGACAAAAAAACTATTCGCCGTTTGTAAAGAACGTGGGATTCCAATCTTTACCTTCGTCAACAAAATTGACCACTTCGGTCGCAATCCATTTGATTTGATGGAGGAAATTGAAAACTCTCTCGGCATCCGTGCGGTTCCTATGAACTGGCCTGTAGGTATCAATGGCGAATACCAAGGTGTGTACGATCGTGAAACGAATACTGTAGAATTATTTGAAAAAGATGAATCTCATGGTCAAAAGAAATTAGCCTCCACCAAGGGCGATGTACACGACCCAGCCTTCCGAGAACTATTAGGTGAAGAACTCCATCAATCCTTAATCGATGATATTGAACTTCTCGACGTAGCTGGTGATGCCTTCGATTTAGATAAAGTAAAAGCTGGCGAATTAACGCCTATGTTCTTTGGCTCTGCTATGACAAATTTTGGAGTCAAACCATTCCTTGAAAAATTCTTGGAACTAGCTCCTATGCCAGCTCCTCGTGTGGCTCGTGAAGAAATAGTAGAACCAACATCGGAAGACTTCTCTGCTTTTGTTTTCAAAATCCAAGCAAATATGAATCCAAATCACCATGACCGCACTGTGTTTATGCGTATTTGTTCTGGTAAGTTTGAAAAAGGCATGAATGTACTACATCAACAATCTGGTAAAACCTTACGCTTATCTCAACCACAGCAATTTTTGGCCACAGAACGAACCATCATTGATGAGGCCTATCCAGGAGACATTATTGGTGTCTTCGATGCTGGTACCATGGGCGTAGGAGATAGCTTATGTGCATCCAATCACAAAGTCACATTTAGTGACTTCCCCGTATTCCCTCCAGAGTTCTTTGCTCGCGTTACACCAAAAGATTCCATGAAAAGGAAACAGTTCTTAAAGGGTATGACTCAATTAGCACAAGAAGGGGCTGTACAGATCTTTGAGCCACTCTATTCCATGGACTCCTTCGTGGTAGGTGCCGTAGGTATGCTTCAATTTGAAGTATTACAATATCGTTTGAAGCATGAGTATGGCGTTGATCTTGTGAACAATTCCTTGCCATATGGCGTAGCTCGCTGGATTGATGGTGAGGTCGATGTAAACAGCTTAAAAGGTATGGATAATGCTATGATTGTAAAAGATAATCGAGGTCGACTTGTAGTACTGATTTCCAACGAATGGCAAATGGGTTGGGTCGTAGAACGGAATCCAGATGTAACATTCTTGCATTCTCCAAAATTAGAAGGTTAAGATGTTCTATACTTAGCTATACCAATGACTAAGGCATACTACCTCTACTACAACGAGAAATACTATGTATTGTTCCTAAATAAAAAGAGGAAAGTTGATTATCAAATATCAACTTTCCTCTTTTTTGGCTCTATAATAAATGTTGGGGCTACTCATATAAGAGTAGTCGCCAACATTCTTTTTTTGCAATAAAATAGACATATA
>OBVV01000348.1_pt1 | contig 20068 bp, 14 predicted proteins | sample 1476221 | NCBI WGS metagenome assembly OBVV01 (sample SAMEA2580029, study PRJEB22360) | human gut metagenome | biome: human gut; feature: human-associated habitat; material: faeces | place: Denmark | collected 2008/2010 | reverse complement strand
ACAAAAGTAGTGAATCTTATCTAATTAATAGATAAAGTTAAAATAATATCAATATTTTTTGTTAAATGAACAATTATTGCAGTTTTATAAGAATTTATTTGTTAAAGTATTAAAATCAAAAATTTAATAAAAATAATTCTTAAAATGTCGCAATGGATTAGTCTAGAACCTTTTAGAGTAGAAAAAGATTATCAATACAAGGTACAATTATAGTAATTTGACTTATTTTCTCATTACTAAGAGAGTTTTGTTCTAACAGGAGGATACCAATGACAAGGAAAAGCGAAGCAAGAAATACATATTTTATGCTTTCCTGTGCCATTGCTACATGGATTGGGGGCGCAAGTTTTCTAGTTCCTACTGTAGCACATGCAGAAGGGACTGTGTATGTTACAGCGAATCGTGCACAAGAAGAGGCCAAGTATAATTCTCAACAAGTGCAAATTATTACTAAAAAAGATATTGAAGCTAAACAAGCGAAATCAGCTGAGGATATCGTATTTAGTGAAACTGGTGTGAGTCGAACTGTAGATGCTATGGGTCGAGTTGGTGTATCTATTCGTGGTGCAGAACCTCGTCATACATTAATTTTGGTAGATGGTCAGCCAGTCATGGGTGATTTGGCGAAATACCAAGGTGCAGGCGATGAATTGCAACGTTTAGGTACAGAAAACTTAGATCATATTGAAATCGTACAAGGTGCTGCAAGTGCTAAGTATGGATCTGACGCTATGGGCGGTGTTATTAATGTCATTACTAACAAGCCACGTAATGCAGCAGGACTGCAATTAAACTTTGAAGGCATTCGTGAAAAAGGCAATGGAGATATTGCTCCTTTCAATAATGTCTTTGTTCGTGCTGATTCTGGTAAAATTGGTAAAGTTAAAGTGAATATCTTCGGTAGCAAACGTGATATTATGCCAATCTATGCTAGTGAGGGGCCTAGACAATCTACACTAGGCGCTGATGATACTGTGGACCATGGATTTCTTAAAAACTCTCTACGGTATTATGGCACTAATGCCAATGTAGGCGTGGCTAGTATTATTGATGTGAAAGATAATCAAACGATTAGCATGAAACTTGATCGTTATCGTGAAGATTTAGAACGTTATGTGAAAACAAGTGACTCTTTCATGGTGCCGCAAATGCACTATAAACGTGATTTAAATCGTAATACGATGAATGTAACCTATGAAGGTAAAGATGATACATCTAACTGGAAAGCAGAGTTGAATTATACTCGTACCAATGAAAACGATTTAACATTGAGTAGTGATTATGGTAAAAGTACTTATGAGGGTAAAAATACCTTACAATATACGGACAACATAGATCATAGACAATGGAATTTTGGTATTTCAGGAGATATCCAAGCCAATGATAACCATTTAGTATCTTATGGTGTGGGTATGTCTCGTGAAACAGGTACTGGTAGTCGTTTAAAAAATGCTCCAACGACATATGTACGTAGTATTGATCCTTGGGACTATGATAAAAGTTTAGCCGTAGATAGAAATGGTGTCCCAAAATCAAATATCTACGACTATTCTTTCAGTAAAGGTAAAGATGGAGTTATCGAACGTAATAAAGAGTATGAATGGTATAATGCTGATAAATCAAATCCAAATGCTAAAGTACCAGAATTTACTTATGAAGATTTCTTGAATTACAAAGAGAAATTGACTGAAGGAGATCCAGCTAACGCTCAATCTTGGATTTTTGGAACAACAGATAATACATTAAAGAAAAAATATCCTGAAGCCTATGCCAAATATATGGAGTTTGCTGCCACATTAATGGCGGAAAATAAAGTAGCCATTGATGAAAATAATGCGACAGCAACTAGTTGGAGAGATAGAATTTATAGCTCTGATGTAGAAAAATTACCATTATATTATTACGATAAAACAGTACATCCTAAACTCAGTGCTATCATCAAATTAAATGGTGCTACTTTCAAAGAAGAAGAGAATAAGCGTATCAATAAACAAACGGTTGGTTCTGGTGCTATTAATAAACAATACCTATTTGTGCAAGATACATGGCAATTAAATAAAAACACAATGTTGACACCAATTGCACGTATGGATCACAGTAGCTTATTTGGATCTAACTTGTCTTTCAATATGGGTTTAACGCATAACTTAAATGGCAATACACATCGTCGTTTTAAAGCTAACGTAGGTAGCAGTTATGTAGAACCAGGTATGGGTGAATTATTCTATAACTGGGAAATGTTCCCATCCCATATTAGATCCTTTAGTTTAAATGGTGGTGAAGCTCGTCTTGGTTGGTATTGGCAAGGTAATACAAACCTAAAACCAGAAAAATCTATTAACTTTGACATATCCATTGAAGGGGAAAATAAGAATACATATAGTAAATTAACTGTATTTAGAAATAATATTAATAACTATATTACAGCTTATAATACAGGTCACATCTTAGATTTCCATACAGACTTAAATGAAAATACTGAACGCGGGGTATTAAAATTCTTATATGCTCCAGATATGGTATATAGTTTTAAAAATATTGGTAAAGCTGAGATTAGTGGCCTTGAATGGGAATTAAAACAAAAACTTTCTAAAAAATGGAAGGCTAGATTTGGATATACATTCCTACATGCAGTGAACAAAAGTAATCCAGATATGCCACGTCAATTGCTAGACAAACCAAGCCATAAAATTGGTATTGGCGTTGACTATGAAGATGAGAAGTCTGGCTGGTCTGGAAGTCTTTGGGGCGATTACTATGTAAATATGCTAGATAGTAACTCAGTATCTGGTGGTGGTGCATTTATGACATCTGGCACTGCGTACCAACGAGATCCAATTACGAAGGCATTAGTTATTGATCCAGCAACAAATCAACCTATTAAAATTGAAGGTAAATCTGAAATTAACTATACAGGTTCTGACCGCCGTACAAGTGATATGTATGAACGTAAAACATATGGCATTTGGAATATGATTGTTCAAAAGAAAATCAATAAAGATTCTCGAGTTTACTTCGGTATTAACAATCTATTTAATCACCGTGATGATGACCGGGCTTTATCGACTCGCCAATTCCGTATGGGCATTAATTTAAAATTTGGTAGTGATGCTAGTGTTGGAAATGCTAAAGATGGTATAGCTAAAGTAGAAGTGAAAACACAAGTTGTGGATCAATTTGATAGATTCATTCATCGTGATTTCGATGCTAATAAACAATCTGGTGTAGATTTTGTTGGTGACTTTAGAAATCGTTGGGATAGCCATCTAGGATTTGACCGACCTACAAGCCGTGTAACAGCAACAAGCTATATTGAAGATGATGCTGCTACTAATCTTCGTGATGAAAATAATCATGGCATCACATCTCGAGTACGAGCTGGTATTGATGCACGTATTGGTAAAGATGTAGATGTACGTGTTGTAGGAAGTGCAAGTGGCCAACATGGTGTGGATACAGATCATCAATTAAAGGTAACGAAAGGCTTCAATCATCAACGTATTGATGAAGCAACGATTACGAAACATACGAACAAATGGGATATTACTGCTGGTCGTATGACAGAGCCAATGGGTGTTACTGGATATTGGTTCGGCAAAGAATACGATGGTGTTCGTGCCGTCTGGACAAATGATACAAAACAACTTCGTGTTGGTTATGGTGACTTTTCACATAGCACAGGTGTAACGGATTCTTCCTATACACATGCATTGTATAACTCATTTAAACGTGCCCCAACTGTACAAGAATTCATGGGTGCCGATCTAAATGGATATAAAGAAGTTGTTACAGAAAAAGGCGCAGACACTATAGGTTTCTATTCTCAGTTAAAAGAAATTAAAGCTGAAGAGGAGAAAGCGTTAGACGCAGGTCAAGATAAAGTGGATGCAGCTGGAGCAGCTATCACAGCAGAGATTAAGGCAATAGAAACTAAGATAGAGACGACTTCAACCCCGATTAAGAGTCAAATTGCAGAGGCTGAAGAAAAAGCGGACGAAGCAAGAAGTCGTTATTATGCAGCTGATGAGACAACAGAAGATACACTAAAACAAGAGTATGATGAAGCTTCTAAAAAAGTGAGTGACTTATATAAAGCATTAGACAAAGCTACGGCTGAAGATAAAGCGAAAAAGGCTGAGTTAGAAACATCATTAGCAAATGCAAAAAAATCCGTCAAAGATGAAATCCGCAAGCCATTTGTAGAAAAACAGTTTGAAGTGTTAGCTCGTATGCAAGAGCTAGCAAGCAAAGCCTATAGTGCTGATTTTGCAAACCCTAAAAATAAATTTGTTCTAGAATTACCTGAACTTAATGCCAAAACACTTTATACGAAAGATATTATGGAAGAAGATCCATGGGGATATGGTCCTGCAACAAAAGTTGGTGAACAACCAAATACTGAAGGCAATTTCAGAATTAGACCTACTGATGGAAAAGGAAATGGCCTAGATAGTACTCCTGATATTTTTAAAGTGGCTCTAAATAATAGCGACTTCTTAAAAGATGGTGGTAGATCCTACCTAGAGAAATGGTTTGATACTAATAAAGATGCTATTATCCAATCCTATAAAACTACAGCGGATAGATTGATTCAAGAAATCACTAAAGGTACGGCTCATACTGCTGATGGTAATGGAGTTTACACGTTTGATGAAAAAGAAATAGCAACATTAAAACAACAATTCATTGAAAAGAATTTATTAACAGATAAAACAATCGGTGTATCTGGTAGTGCTAATTATCCAGTATTATTAAGTAATTTCTTCACTAAAGTGAATTCTGTTTTAGAAAGAACTGATGGATACAGCAAACTTCCTCGCGAGGCTTTGGGTAATGCAACAGGTAAAGTCATTCCGACAGAAGGTGTTATCATTCAACGTGATGTAATCCCTGCTGTGCAACGTGCTGGATTCATTCAATATCGTCAAGAATTATCTAATCGATTGGGGGTAACAGCTTGGTACCTACGTTCTACAGGACGTGAAAATCATACCGTTCACTATACAAGTGAAAAAGGTAATGAATCTCGTAGTTTTGGTCGCTTAGCAAATGTATTCGGCATCGGCTTACAATATCAATTAGGTAACAGAACAGCTATATCCTTTGATTATGGACAAAATAGAACAGACTTCGGTCGCTATATGAACGGTGGTAGCATCTATGAATCTACAGCTGGTAAAGTATATGAAAACCCTGCTGGAAATCCACAATTTGAATTAAAAGGACATCGTCATGGTGGTACGCCACACTTCTGGACACTTCGTTTTGATGTAGGTCGTTCCGATTACTATCGTCCTGGCAGCTGGAATGCATTTATTGACTATAAATACTTTGCACATGGTTCCTTCTTCGGTGGTAATGGCACAGGTGCTGTACCTGATCGTTACTTAGATGGTATTCGTAGCTTTACATTAGGTGGTGGCTATGTGCCAACAAAAGATTTCTTAGTAGAAGCATTCTACACATTCGATGCGAAAGGTATTGGACAACGTGATACATTATACGGTGGAGAAAACTTCAAATTAGGTAACTACACTCGTATCCAAGGTACTTACAAGTTCTAATACAAAATACACAAACCTTATAGATATGGGCGCTAGGTCTATATATGATTGCAGCGATAGACAGGCATTCAGTACATAAGGATATACTATAGAGGATAGTTAACGATGCAAGTTAGCTATCCTCTATTACCATACTATGTGTACTAGTATGAGAATAAAGGATTGCGATCTGTCTAGTGATATTGGTTATCCACTGCGTATCCAAAATTTTATTTTGATACAACGACTACATTGCGATGAAAGATTACATTGAAATGCAAAAAATGTCTATTATAGAACTAAAATTACATCATAATGCAAAAAATAATTTATTTTTAATAAAGATTGCCATAAAATGCAATCTTAGGTAAAATTATAATAAAGATTGCATTGTAATGTATTTTGCAATATGCAGAGAGTATGGATGAAACTTTCATTGTATTGAAAGGTATCACAAATGATAGAGGAGTAGACATGAAGCTAATTAATAGGGAAATGTATATACAATTTCTAAGAAATCATAGAGAAAAACATGTTATAAAAATTGTGTCTGGTGTGCGTAGATGTGGTAAATCAACTCTATTTTATCTCTTTCAACAAGAGCTACTACAAGAAGGGGTAAAGGAGAATCAAATCATTGCCATTAACTTTGAAGATTTAGAATACAGAGACTTAACGGATTATATACAGTTGTATGAATATATAAAGTCTAAGATAATTCCTAATCAACAAATGTATATATTTTTGGATGAGGTCCAACATGTGCAAGGATTCGAACGTGTGGTGGATAGTTTCTATATTAAAGATAATGTGGATATCTATATTACTGGATCTAATGCGTACTTTATGTCTTCAGAAATGGCTACCTTATTAGCGGGTCGATATGTTCAGTTGGATATGTTACCTTTATCATTTAAAGAGTTTTTTGAAGCACATAAAGATACAACCAATCTATCTTTGAATGGTTTGTATCGCCTCTTTGTAGAGGTAAGTGGTTTTCCAGGAACATTAGAATATTCTGGACATGATGAAATGCTACGTACCTATTTAGAAGGTATAGTTAATTCTGTAGTGCTGAAAGATGTTATGACGCGTTTAAAGGGGAGCGATATTTTAATATTAGAAAGTATTATTCGGTATATTGCTGCCAATGTGGGAAGCTTATTAACGCCTAAAAAGATAGCTGATTCTCTTACTAGTATGGGTAGAAAGGTAGATAGCCGTACTGTAGAAAGGTATATGGCAGCCCTGCGAGATGCATTATTAATTTATGAAGCTACTAGATTTGATGTGCGGGGGAAAGAACTGCTTAGACTATACTCTAAATTTTATTTAGTGGATCCGGGATTACGAGCGTTTTTCGTGCCTAACACGGGACGAGATATAGGCCATATACTTGAGAATGTGGTGTATTTAGAATTATTACGCCGAGGCTATACGGTCCATGTAGGTATCCTAAAAAATGGTGAAATCGATTTTGTAGCTCAGAAACAAGGACTATTTGAGTATTATCAAGTGAGTCAAAGTGTGTTAGATCCTACTACCTTAGATAGAGAACTAGCTCCCTTATTTGAGGTGAAAGATTATCATCCTAAATTTTTGCTTACCTTGGATGAGATTAATAGCAATGCATCCTATGAGGGAATACAACAAAAAAATGTGCTGGAATGGCTGTTGGAATAGTTTTTTTAGTATTGAGTAAACGTACTAAAATATATGTTATATAGGGGTGACAAGTGAAAGAAGAAATAAAAAAAGAAGTACAAGAATCAACGGGTGTAATTCGTTATATTTGGATTGCATTAGGTGCTATTAGTTTTGGCTTAGGATCATTGGGGATTGTATTACCTTTATTGCCAACAGTACCATTTTATTTGTTTGCCGTATTTTGTTTTGCTAGAGGTTCTAAACGATTCCATGAGAAGTTTGTAAACTCTAAGCTCTATGCAAACTATGTGGAACCGTTTAAAAATAAAAGTGGCATGCCACTGCGTACTAAGATGAATATTTTAGTATCCGTATCTATCTTATTAGGCATTGGCGCATACGGTATGCGCAATATGCCAGTAGCTTTATACATTATGGGTGCAGTATGGATAGGTCATGTGATTGCTCTTGCGTTCATTGTAAAAACAGCACCATCTGAAACTAAATAGGCATGTGATTGATACTGCATTCATGAGGAGATATAGATGACTAAAAAACTAACATGCAATCCCATACAAATTAATACCTGTGCTATTTGCGTTCCTATTGTAGGTCCAACGATAGAAGATATACTTTCACAGGTGCAAGAGGCAGTACAAGCGAAGGTGGACCTTATCGAGTTGCGTCCAGATATGTGGATGAAGGATTCCCATATATCTGAAGAAGAGTACATACCAACAATAGTAAAATTGGTAGAAGAAGTGCATTCCAGATATGAAAAAATGCCTATGCTGTTTACATGGCGCACCTTAGTTGAGGGAGGAGAAACACCTTTAAGTAGCGAGAATTATCACAATCTATTACAAGCGATCGCGGATCAAAATTTAGTTGATGTAGTGGATGTGGAATTATTTGCCTATACAGATACTATCGGTCAAATTATCAAAGAAGCTCATTATCAAGGGATACAAATGGTGATGAGTTATCATAACTTTCAAAGTACACCAGATGTAGAAACATTGCATGGCTATGCAGAGCGTATGATATCTGCAGGAGCTGCAGTGATTAAGTTTGCATTGATGCCAACTACGAGTGATGATGTACTTTCGGTATTAGAGTTTACAAAAGAATTAGCACAAAGATATCCACAGTTACCACGTATTACTATATCTATGGGACAATTAGGAAAGATGACACGGACCTGTGGCAATGTGTTTGGAAATTGTTTGACCTTTGGTACATTAGGAAATATATCAGCCCCTGGACAGGTTGAGGTGGATATTTTAAAACAATTAGTATAAGATACAGGGTCAATGAGGTAATATAAAGTTTTATAACTATTATATTATGGTATTAACAAGATTATATTTCTAATGCTATTAAATGTAAAAGTACATATCAGATAAATAGCCTTTATTGTTAGTATTTCCATATCTATAGAGAATACCTATAGGATTTATAGAATATTCCTATAAAAATTATAGAGAATTGTTAATATTCAGTAGACAAATGTATTCTGATGTGATATGATTTGATACATAATTTAATACTCGCCTAACAAACCGATGAGGTGGAGATAAAAATAGAACGTGCACTTCCAGAGAGTGGGGGTAGCTGAGAGCCCCGCAGAACGCAGTCTATTAAATGGACCACCGAGGGTATGGGGAACGGACAATGTGTCCTAGTATAGCATAACGTGTCATGAGCGTTAATCGTGAGGGATATGATAGTATCCTGCAAAGGGGAATGCATGCATTCAAACAAGGTGGTACCGCGATTTATATGAATCTTTCTGCACATTGGTGCAGCTATTTAGCATATGAACTCGTCCTTGACAGTTACGTCTAGGGCGAGTTTTTTTGTTGCAGGAGGACTTATGAAACCATCATTAGAAACAGTAAAACAAGTAGGGCAAGGCTTTGATATCGTACCGGTCTATGTAGAATTATTATCGGATATTCGCACTCCTATTTCTGTACTGAAAGCATTAAAAAAGGTAAGTGCTCATACCTTTTTATTAGAAAGTGCAGATAATACCCATCACTGGGGGCGATATTCCTTCTTGGGATATAATCCATTGTTAGAAGTCACATGCAAAAACCATACCATGACGATTAAAGGAGATATGACACGTACTTTTACATGTCATAATCCAGCAGAAGAGATTAGAAATATATTGCGTCAATATAAAAGCCCTAGGGTTGAAGAATTACCTACTTTCACAGGTGGATTTGTAGGATACTTTGCCTATGAATACATTCGGTACTTAGAACCTACCTTGGATCAACACATCAGTGATACAGATTCGAGCATGGTTAACGATGTGGACCTTATGCTCTTTGATAAAGTGATTGCTTTTGATCATTACAAAAATAAAATCTATATTATCGGTCATGTCCGTACAGATGATATAGAGCGCAATTACGAGCGTACCCAACTAGAACTACAAGCCTTAGCAGACTTAGTAAAGGATGGGGAAGAAGCAGACGTCGAACGTGGAATTTTAGAAAGTGAATTCACTTCTGAGTTCACTTCCGAAGAATACCAAGAGGTTGTACGAAAAACACAACATTACATCACAGAAGGAGATATCTTCCAAGCCGTCGTATCCAATCGTAGAGAGGCGAAGTTCAAAGGAAGCCTACTTAATGCTTACCGTGTACTAAGAACGATGAACCCATCGCCGTACATGTTCTACATGAGTGGTAAGTCTGTAGAAATAACAGGGGCATCCCCAGAAACATTGGTGAAATTACAAGATCGAAGTGTCTATACTTTCCCTATTGCGGGCACATTGCCACGAGGCAAGAATGAAGCAGAAGACAGAGCACAAGAGGCTAAGTTAAGTCAGGATGAAAAAGAATTAGCAGAACATAATATGCTTGTTGATTTAGGACGTAACGATATTGGTAAAATCTGTGAGTTCGGATCCGTTCAAGTAGAAGCGTTACATCAATTACAACGGTTCTCTCACGTTATCCATTTAACAAGTACCGTGAAAGGAACCTTACGAGAAGAGTTTGATGCCTTAGATGCTATTGGTGCTACTTTACCAGTAGGAACCTTATCGGGAGCTCCTAAAATTCGTGCTATCCAAATTTTACAAGAATTAGAGAAAAGCCCTCGTGGTGTATACGGTGGTGCTGTAGGATACTTAGATTTTTCTGGCAACATGGATGTGTGTATTGGCATTCGTATGGCGATGGCAAAAGAGGGGCGTGTCTTTGTTCGTTCCGGCGGTGGCATTGTGCGAGATAGTGTGCCTGTAAATGAATACAATGAAACTATCCACAAAGCACAATCTATGGTGACAGCCATCACATTGGCTCAGGAGGTGTAACATGGTATTACTCATTGATCATTACGATAGTTTTTCTTTCAATATTTATCAATTAATTGGATCCTTAGTAAAAGATATTAAGGTCATCCGCAGTGATGAAATGACAGTGAAAGAAATTCAAGAACTTTCACCTGACTGTGTCATCCTTTCACCAGGAACAGGACGACCAAAGGATGCAGGGGTATACGAAGAATTACTGGAAATATGTCAAGGTAAGTTTCCTATCTTGGGCATTTGCTTAGGCCATCAGGCTATGGGCGAAGTATTTGGAGCCACTGTGGGATATGCGAAAGAAGTCATGCACGGAAAGCAAAGTATGGCTACCCAATGTTATCCATCCATTTTATGGAAAGATATTCCTCAAGAATTTCCTGTAGCACGGTATCATTCTTTAGCAGTCTTAGAAGAAACCCTAGGAGATGAATTGGTGGTGACAGCTCGTACAGCAGACGGAGAAATTATGGCCATGGAACATAGGACGCATCCGATTTATGGTGTGCAATTCCATCCGGAATCTATTTTGACACCGCAAGGAACGCAAATGGTTAAGAATTTCTTGGAACACCATAAGATTATATAAGGGAGATATAGAGTATGATACAACAAGCAATACGCTTCGTCACAGAGGGACAAGATATGCCATATGAAGTGGCAAAAGCAACAATGAACGCTATTATGAGTGGCGATGTACAGGACGTACCTATGGCAGCTTTCTTAGGAGGCTTACAAGCAAAGGGGCCTAGTGTTACAGAGATTACAGCCTTTGCAGAAGTCATGCGTGAAAAAGCAGGTTCAGTACCACATGACAATACAGTGGTAGAGATCGTGGGTACCGGCGGAGATGGTAGTAGTACTTTCAACATTTCTACAACATCGGCTATCTTATTAGCTGCAGCTGGGATTCCTATCGCTAAGCATGGGAATCGTAGCGTGTCTAGTAAATGTGGTGCTGCGGATGTATTAGAAGCACTAGGTGTGAAACTAGAGCTCAATGGAGAGCAGAATAAAAAAGTTCTAGAAGAAGCAAATATTTGCTTTATGTTTGCCCCTGTGTACCATGAAGCTATGAAATACGCAGGTCCTGTACGTAAAGCTATGGGGGTTAGAACGGTATTTAATATTTTAGGACCCTTGGCAAATCCAGCCGGTGCTACAATTGAACTCATGGGGGTGTACGATCGGTCCTTAGTGGAACCATTGGCACAGGTTTTGTCTAATTTAGGTGTTCATCGTGGTGCTGTCGTATATGGTAGTGACGGACTAGATGAAATTACAGCTACAGGTACAACGACAGTGTGTGAAATCAATCATGGTACGTTCAAGACCTATGAATTAGACCCTAAGGATTATGGATTTACCTATGCTACAGCGGATGAACTAGTGGGCGGTGATGCACAGGTAAATGCTGAGATTACACGCACTTTACTACAAGGAAAGGATAGAAGTGGTCGAGCTACAGCAGTGATACTTAATGCGGGTATGGCATACTACTTAGCTAAGGGTAGTGCAGTTACCTTAAAAGAAGCGTTCAAAATAGTAGAAGGGTTACTATATTCCGGTGTAGGTGCAGAGGCGCTTTCAAAGTTTGTAAAAGCCTCGCAGAATGCATAATAGAGTGTAATTGTATTTATATAGTTGGACTATCCTTTAGGAATAACATATTCTAGACCTTATTTAGTCATCTTTGTAACTATATAGAGTAGATTCAGGGAGTATATGGATATCATCTAGCTATATAAATACTACTGAGATTAATTTGGCATATACATACTATTAATAAGGTTATTGAAAAATATTTGGATAGAAACAGAGATAGTTATGATATTAGATAAAATAGTTGCGGCTACTGAAAAACGTATCAAGGAAGCAAAAGCCAAGTTACCCTTTTTAGAGTTGCAACAGCAAGTAGAAAGAATGCCAATTACGAAGGACTTCCCTTTTGAACAGGCATTACAGGAATTAGATTTCAATTTTATATGTGAAGTGAAGAAAGCATCTCCGTCAAAAGGAATTATTGTAGAAGACTTTCCTTACTTAGATATTGCCAAGGACTATGAAATGGCAGGAGCTGCAGCGATTTCGGTGTTGACAGAACCAGATTTTTTCTTAGGAAGCCCTCAATACATACAAGAGATTGCAGCAACTGTACATATTCCTGTACTTCGGAAAGATTTCATCATCGATGAATACCAAATCTATGAAGCAAAACTATGGGGCGCCTCAGCCATATTACTCATAGCCGCTATCTTGGATGATGAAACAATGGCACGCTTTCATAAGTTGGCAGATAGTTTGGGGCTGTCCTGTTTAGTAGAGGCTCACGATGAAACGGAAGTGTTGCGAGCTGCTAAAATAGGGGCACGCATCATTGGTGTGAATAATCGAAACTTAAAAGATTTCACTGTGGATGTAAATAACAGTATTCGCTTACGTAATTTAGTGGATGATTCCGTAATTTTTGTCTCTGAAAGTGGCTTAGATACGGCAGCAGATATCCAACGTTTGCGAGACAACAAGATTCATGCTGCCCTCATGGGTGAAAGTTTCATGCGATCTACAGATAAGGTGGCGAAATTGGCTGAGTTATATGGACCTGTTACAGAACATAACTACAAAGTTAAAGTAAAATTTTGTGGCATATCTAATGAAGAGACAGTTCCAGTGTTAGGAGAGACACGACCAGATCACGTTGGATTTATCTTTGCACCCAGCAAGCGGCAAGTGACAAGAGAACAAGCTCATTCTATAGCCCATAGTTTGCAAAATGCCTTGCAAGATAGGACTATTGATAAACCAATCTCTCATGTAGGTGTATTTGTGAATGAAACAATTTCGAATGTTATAGAGATTGCCAAGGAGGTACCACTTTCAGTGGTGCAATTACATGGAGATGAAGATATAGCCTACATTGAATTGTTACGAAACCATCTACAGGAAGAACAATTAGATTCCGTTCAAATTTGGAAAGCAATCCAAGTGCAAGGTAAAGAAGATATTGTGGCATGGGAGAAAGCGCCTATCGATGGATTGGTACTAGATGCCTATTCTAAGGAAGAGCGTGGTGGCACTGGTAAGACTATCGATTGGTCATTGCTAGAAGATGTACAGGTCCCATACTACCTAGCTGGCGGTATAGGACTACACAATGTAGCCCGTGCCATTCGTCGACTACAACCGTATGGGCTCGACATGAGTAGTAGTTTAGAAACAAATGGGCAAAAAGATGCCAATGCAATTAGAACTATGTCACAATTAATTAAGACAGTCACACACAGATGAGGAGATAGACTATGACAACACATCGCCATGGTTATTTTGGTGAATTTGGTGGACAATTCATGCCTGAAACATTAATGAATGCCATCATTGAATTGGAAGAAGCTTATGAAACTTACAAAAATGATCCGGATTTTATAAAAGAATTAGAAGATTTACATGTGTCCTATACAGGGCGTCCGTCTTTGCTATATTTTGCAGAACAAATGACAAAAGATTTGGGGGGCGCTAAAATTTATCTAAAAAGAGAAGACTTAAATCATACAGGGTCTCATAAGTTAAATAATGTGCTCGGCCAAATGTTACTGGCTAAGCGAATGGGTAAAACGAGAGTGATTGCAGAAACAGGTGCTGGTCAACATGGTGTGGCCACTGCTACAGTAGCTGCATTAATGGGAATGGAATGTGAAATTTTCATGGGCCAAGAAGACTGTGAACGACAAGCTTTAAACGTATACCGTATGGAGCTATTAGGTGCTAAGGTACATCCTGTTACATCTGGTACTGGTACATTGAAAGATGCTGTATCTGAAACAATGCGAGAATGGACTAACCGTATGGCAGACACTCATTATGTGTTAGGATCTGTTATGGGAGCCCATCCATTCCCTATGATGGTACGTGACTTTCAGTCTATCATCAGTCGTGAGGCAAGAGAACAAATTTTAGAAAAAGAAGGTAAATTACCAGCCGCTGTATTAGCTTGTGTTGGTGGGGGTAGCAATGCGATTGGCATGTTCTATCATTTCATTCCTGATGCGGGTGTGCAGCTTATCGGTTGTGAAGCGGCTGGCAAAGGTATCGATACAGAAGAACATGCAGCGACTATGACAAAAGGTACGGTAGGTGTTTTCCATGGTATGAAATCCTACTTCTGCCAAAATTCTTATGGGCAAATTGCACCAGTATTTTCTATTTCCGCTGGACTAGATTATCCAGGTATAGGTCCAGAGCATGCTTATTTGCATGACAGTGGCCGAGCTCAATATGTGCCGATTACAGACGATGAAGCAGTGGATGCCTTTGAATATCTCTCTCGGATGGAGGGAATCATTCCAGCTATTGAAAGTGCTCATGCCGTGGCATATGCTATGCGATTGGCTCCTACTCTAGGTCCTGATGAAAGCATTATCATTTGTTTATCTGGACGTGGTGATAAGGACGTAGCCGCCATGGCGAGATATAGAGGGGTGAACTTACATGAATAAAATAACAATCGCACAGGCTTTCACAAAGAAAGCATTTATCCCTTTCATTACAGCTGGTGACCAAGGGATTAGTACAACAGAAAAATATATTCGTACTATGGCAAAAGCGGGAGCGACTTTAATTGAAATTGGCATACCTTTTTCTGATCCTGTCGCAGAAGGTCCAGTCATTCAAGCAGCTAGTGAGCGTGCTCTATCCATAGGGGTTACCACCGATGATATTTTTGAGATGGTCCGACGTTTGCGCACTGGTACGGATGCGTTGACGATTCCACTTGCGTTCATGACCTATCTGAACCCTATCTATGTGTATGGTGTTGAAAGTTTTATGACACGCTGTGAAGAAGTGGGCATCCAAGGTGTCATTGTGCCAGACTGTCCATTGGAAGAAAAACAAGAACTAAGTCACCAAGCTAAGGCGCATGGAGTTTCTGTTATCTCTTTAATTGCACCTACCTCTGAGCAACGGATTGAGGAAATTGCCAGTCAAGCAGAGGGCTTTGTGTACTGTGTATCTTCCCTTGGTGTAACAGGTATGCGCAGTGACATTAAAACAGACATTGCTAGTATCGTACAGCAGATTCGCCAATACACAGATATTCCAGTAGCCGTTGGCTTTGGTATTTCCACGCCGGAACAAGCAAAAGCAATGGCATCACTATCTGATGGTGCTATTGTAGGTAGTGCTATTGTGAAACAAATTGGCGAGTGGGGTCCTAATGGTGAAGAAGAATTATATGAATATGTTCGTTCTATGGTAGAAGCAGTAGGTAATTCACAATGATACGTTCTAAGATAACACATATGTAGTGTCGATTTATTTAATGATACTATTCACTATTTCCTATTCTGCTATTTACGATGTCCCTTGAATAGCTGTGCAAGATCTTTATCTTGTACAGCTATTTTTATCGATTAGGTACGTAAATATAAGTATTCGACTGATTTATAATATAGTATGTAATAAATAGTTATAAAAATCTATGGTAACATACATTGATATACGGTATACTTAAGATAACAGATAATTCATAATAGGAGATATGGGTATGGAAAAAACGAGTATTGGCGTAGGGCGAGCTGCACTGCATATTGCCATTTCTGAAAGTAGAGATGAAGAGATGGCATTGCGAAAAGAATTTGAAGCTCTTGGGATTCGTAGCTGTGCTGTAGATTTTGGAGGGCCTTTCACCGAAATTATTCCTAAAATTATTGAACGTGCTGTAATAGCAGCGGAGCGACAAGAGTTGATTCATGATAATCATGTTAGCAAAGGTGCGGTCGTAGGTGCTACGGCACAAGCCTTAGAACAACTTAAAAATAAATGTGTCGGCCTTAATGTGGGCGGTAAAGTAGGCATTGCACGTAGTCAAGAGCATTTAAGTGTAGCCATCTATTTAGGTGTTGGCGTATTGCATTTGGACGAGATTGCTGTAGCCATGGCACATCGAGCTGTACCAACTACGTAGTAGTGCTATAAATTTTAATTTATCTTTGGTATAATACAGAGTAGAGTATTTAGACAATAGCTAATCATTTTGGAGGTAACTATGAGTCAATTCGATTGGAAAGTATTAGATCGTAATTACGAAGACGTAATTTATGAAACATATAATGGGATTGCAAAAATTACAATTAATCGTCCAGAAGTGCGTAATGCGTTCCGCCCTAAAACAGTAATGGAATTAATCGATGCTTTCACGATTGCTCGTGAAGATGCAGAAGTAGGGGTTATTATTTTGACTGGTGCTAACCATGGTCAAGGAGAAGATAAAGAAGCGTTCTGCTCCGGCGGTGACCAACGTGTTCGTGGTGACGGCGGTTATGTAGGGGATGACAAAATTCCTCGTTTAAATGTGTTGGATTTGCAACATTTAATTCGTATTACTCCAAAACCTGTTATCGCTATGGTTAACGGTTTTGCTATCGGTGGTGGTCATGTATTGCACATCGTGTGTGACCTTTCCATTGCTTCTGAAAATGCAAAATTTGGTCAAACAGGTCCTCGAGTAGGTTCTTTCGACGCTGGTTACGGTGCTGGTTACTTAGCTCGTTTAGTAGGCCATAAAAAAGCTCGTGAAATCTGGTTCTTATGCCGTCAATATTCTGCAAAAGAAGCATTAGACATGGGTCTTGTGAATACGGTGGTTCCATTTGATCAATTAGAAGCAGAAACAGTGAAATGGTGTGAAGAAATTCTTCAACTATCTCCAATGGCACTTCGTTTCTTGAAAGCTTCCTTCAACGCGGATACAGATGGTTTAGCTGGTTTACAACAATTTGCAGGGGATGCCACTTTACTGTTCTACACAACTGATGAAGGTAAAGAAGGTCGCGATGCATTTAAAGAAAAACGTAAACCTAATTTTAAACAATTCCCTAAATTCCCTTAATGGGTTAGGTTATGAAGTGGTTATATGAACGAGCACAGACACATAGAGATAAGTGTTTCTTAAATGAATTTACCTATGGTGATGTGTTGACTCTAACAATAGCTACAGCAAAACGACTCGCTCCTCATCTTCGAGGAGAGAGTCGTATTGCTTTATGGGCAGAAAATTCTGTATCCATGGCGATACACCTATTTGCTCTAGCTGCATTGGGCATCGAAACCGTATTGCTGAATACTAATTTAACAGAACGAGAAGTGACTGAACAGATGGAAAGTACTAGTGTACGCACCTTGTTAATGTCGGAAAAAATGGCGTTGGCCTTGCGGACGCAGAAGGAAGTTTGTGATATACAGAGTACTGATATTTCTATTTCTGACTATAACCATAGTCAAGAAGAGCGACAATACCTGTGCTTTTCACCCTGCATCGATACTGATTTTAAGTCTATTTCGCCTATACATATAGGTGGAAATGTCAAAAATGAGAGAGTTTATAATGTAAAACATGCATCTACTCAAATAGGTAGTGAAATAATTGATAAGATAGGCTCTTTTATAGGTAACTGTGGTCGTCAGAGAGGTGTTGAAGATTCTAAAGATTGTGATAGTAATCTAACATGGAATCCATCAGATGATACAGTGTTTTGCATTATTAATACCAGCGCTACAACCGGTAAATTCAAATCAGTCCCTGTACGATGGTCACAGATTGAGGCTCATGTAAAAGCCTCTGCCAAAGTACTTGGCGTGGAGAAAGATGACAATTGGCTTGTAGTACTGCCTATGTTCCATGTCAGTGGTTTATCTATCATTTTGCGTACTTTATATAATGGCACGAGAGCGACGATTCGTGAGAAGTTCTCGGAGCAAGTCGTACTAGAGGCATTAGAAAAAGAAGAAATTACTATGGTGTCCTTGGTGCCTACTGTGTTACAACGTATTGTAGACAGCATTAAATCGCCTAAATTAAGAGCTATACTTTTAGGTGGAGAGTTTATTACCATGCCACTGTTACAAGAATGCGTAGAACGAAACTTACCTGTGTATAAGACGTATGGGATGTCGGAAACCTTTGCACAAAGTACGACATTTAGTGTTCGGGACTATCCTCATAAACTAGCCTCTGTAGGGTATCCACTAGATGGTGTTACCATTGAGATTCGAAACCCTGATGAAGAAGGGGTAGGAGAAGTATGGCTTTCTTCACCGATGTTGATGCAAGGTTATCTTAATAAAGAGCCTATTAGTGGAATTTTCAATACAGATGACATTGGCTATGTGGATGACGATGGATTTTTATATCTATTAAATCGTAGAAAAGATATTATCATTTCTGGGGGCGAGAATATTTATCCTAAAGAAATCGAAGATGTCTTATACGAGATGAAGGGGATTAAAGAATGTGCAGTTATTCCTGTCTCTGATTCTAAGTGGGGACAAATTCCTGTTCTTTGTGTGGTGACAAGTCACAGAGCACAAGAAATCATTGAGTATCTGCAATGTCGTTTAGCAAAGTATAAAGTACCAAAGCAAATCATATATTATGACATGTTGCCGAAAAATAGCATGGGAAAAATTTTGCGGCAAAAGTTAATCAATTCTTTTCTAAACCATGTATAAAAAGTCATTGCTAGTAGTTAGAAATATTGCGTGTTCTACTGTGAAATGATATATGTTAATCATGTATTATCTATACATGCTATTTTGATGATACATACAAAGATCTGAAAGGATATAGTATGAAAGAAACAACAGCCTCTTTATTAGAACAATTACAAATAGAGACATTCCACTGTGCTGGACAGGCCTTTCATAGTACTATGAAACTTTCACCATTTCATGCACAGCCCTTTGGATTTGTCAACGGTGGCGTGTATCTTGCCTATGGAGAAGCTTTAGCCGGCATGGCATCCAATGCTATATTGGCACAAGAAATAACGTCCAGTAAAGATAACATAGATTCAGGTTCTGCTAAACAAAAGGTAGCTGTAGGTCAATCGATAACGGCTAATCATGTGCGACCAAATCGATGCGATGGTTATGTAGTAGCACGAGGTCAATTGTTGCACCAAGGCAGACGTAATCATGTGTGGATGATCAATATCTTTGATGAAGAAGATCAACTATTGTCTCACATGACGGTAACCAATAGCATTGTCACCATCTAGAGAAAGGAGGTGCACTGCCTATGAAAATAGATATTATATCGTTATTCCCAGATTTTTTTGACGCTTTTTTTACACACTCCATTATTAAACGAGCCTTATTAGCGAATCGATTAGAGATGAAAGTAACTAATCCGCGGGAGTTTTCTCATAGCAAGCATGGCCAAGTGGACGATACTCCTTATGGTGGTGGCGCTGGTATGCTCATGAAAGCACCTCCTCTCTTTGAGGCTGTGGAACATGTATTGCAGATGCCTATAGAAGAGCATCGTAGTACAAAGACGAATCACAAACGCCATGTTGTGTTTATGGGTCCTACAGGGACACCATTTACGCAAGAAAAGGCAAGAGAGTTAGCCAACTATGATCAGCTTGTAATTGTCTGTGGACACTACGAAGGGGTAGATTATAGAGTGGAAGAACACTTAGTGGATGAAACTATATCTATCGGTGATTATGTGTTAACGGGCGGTGAATTGCCAGCCATGGTAGTAGAC
>OBVV01000340.1_pt1 | contig 20507 bp, 19 predicted proteins | sample 1476221 | NCBI WGS metagenome assembly OBVV01 (sample SAMEA2580029, study PRJEB22360) | human gut metagenome | biome: human gut; feature: human-associated habitat; material: faeces | place: Denmark | collected 2008/2010 | reverse complement strand
CACGCAAGATAGCTTGAGTCCACTCAAGGTTGTTTGTGTTAAATCCACCAACTGCATAACCGTTGTCACGAGCTGCTTGGACAAATTTTTCTGCTGAAACGATTGCCATTTGTCAGGCCTCCTATATATTTTTTGGGACATCCCATTTACATTGTTCATTTTATCACTTTTTGATAAAAAAAGCTAGTTTTTCCCATACTTTAGATTGAATTTCTTCCAATCCAATCAATGTAAACCCTTTCTTTTTCTTAGTCCTAAGTGACTTTGGGATGACGTATGAAGAAAGTCAAGCGATCATCTTGCATCTCAAAATGATAAGGTAATTTCTCATGTTCTAATAAACTTTTGACCACAAAGAGTCCCATCCCTGAACCCTTGGCCTTGCGACTAGCATTTTCAGAAAAAGACTGGGCCAGTTTTTCTTGTTCTTCAGGACTACAGCTATTCTCGATAAAGAGTTCCCCTTCTCTCTCGCCGATGCGGACTAAGCCACCAGGAGTGGAGTGCTTGATGGCATTGCTGATGAGATTCGATAGGATCAATTTCATGACAGATGGGTTTATGTAAGCCTGCTGATGAGTTAGGCTAATGTCTACCTGAAGTTCTCTATCCTTGGCGAGTAAAGCATAATCCTTGACCAGACTTTGAGTCATCTGAAGGAGGTCAACCTCTTCTTTCTCGTCTCGCAATTCCTGAACAGAAGAAAGAGACAATATCTGGAGAACGTGGTGACTGAGGTCGTCCACAATCCCCAAGGCAACTCCAAGATAGTGGTCTCTATCCTTATAACGGCCGACATTTTCTTTCATATTTTCGATTAGGATTTTCAAACTAGCCAGAGGTGTTTTCAATTCATGAGAAGCCCCTCGTAGGAACTCAACCTTCATCTTCTCCAGCTGGAGAATAGCTTCATTCTTGTCATGCAAGTCCGCAATGACAGTCAAAAGATGCTGGTAAAGGCTATTGATTTGTTCCTTGAGATCACCAATCTCATCCTTAGAATCCACGCGCAATCGCACTTGGGCATCCAAATCCATCATCCGACGGGTCACCCGCTTGATTTCCAAAATCGGGGCAACAATGGTACGAGCATAGATGTAGGCCACCAAGAGGGAAATCAGAAAGGATGCTAGCAAGGTATAAGGAAGAAATTGGAGACTGATCTGCTCTGCTTCCTTTTGCAAGTCCATGGAAGCTAGAAACTGGAGAGTCATGGTGCTACCATCTTGCGTTTTCACCTCACGCTCCTCGATAAAGAGAGAAGTGGTCTGGCGATCCGTGTCCAGAGGAAGGTTGTCCTTGACTTCTAACTTGTCTTCGGTCATCTCTCCCTTGACAGCCCCTTTGATATCACTGCTCTGGGAATACAAGTCCAACACTTGCTCGATGCTTTGCCTATCTTTTCCGTCTAGGGATTGGGCAATGGCTGTCGCTTTCTGACCAATGGTTTCCTGACGGTGGCTTAGATAAGTAGAGGGAAAGAGAAAATAAATGGCTAAATGAAGACAAATAACCAGAAGGCTAAAAATTGAGAAGGTATAGATAAAAATCTTTGTAAATAAACCTGTTCGTTTCATTTTCGCTCCAATTTATAACCAACATTGCGCACAGTGAGGATGCAATCCAAGTCTAGCTTTTTCCGCAGTTCCTTGATATAGACATCAATGACACGATCAAAGGGAACCTCATCTGTCGCCTTCCAGACAGCATCGATTATCTGAGAACGGGTCAAGGCCCGTCCTTCATTTTTCACCAGATAGTCCAGAATTTCCAACTCTTTAGCATTGATAGCCACTTCTTGACCTGCGAGGCTTGCACTGTAGCTCTCAAAGTCCACCTTTGTATCCTTATAGGAGAAGACTCGTCCCGTATCGTAGTAGCGCTTGAAAATCGCGTCTACCCTCACTTTTAAGAGGGAGAGGGAGAAGGGTTTTTCCAGATAGCCATCCGCCAGAGAGGCAAAGGCGCTCATCTTATATTCCTCATCCTGAAAGGCTGTCAGCATCAAGACAGGAACCTGACTGGTCTTACGAATCTCTGCTAGGACTTCTAGGCCATTAAGCTTGGGCATCTGGATATCCAGTAGTACTAGAGCAACTTCATAGCTGGAAAATTTTTCCAGAGCTTCTTGTCCATCTGCTGCCTCAATGGTTTCATAACCACAATCCGTCAAATAGTCACTGATTCCCTCACAGATCATCTCTTCATCTTCTACAATTAAAATTTTCATAAAAAAAACGTTTCACATTCCTTTAAATTTCTTGTAAATTATCTCAGTTTCATCCTGAAAGGAAGAGGCCTTATCAAGACAAAACAGATAAAAATGCTACCTATATTATACCCCATTTAGGGGAGAATAGGTAGCAAGTTTTTTATTCGCTATCGAGCAAGAGCTCTTTTGGTTGTTTTCTAAGGAGATTGCTTGAAGCAAGCGCCATAACGAGAACCACTAGAACCAAGGCAAGGACAAAGACGATGATAAAGTCTGATGTCTGAATGGAAATGTCTAGGCTCGACAAGGTCTTGCTAAAGCCATCTACTTCTGCACCACCACCAAGGTTAGAGGCTTGAGCAGCCTTGCTGGCTTGCTTAGCAACACCTGAAGTGACGTTGGCAAGAACAGTATTTCCGATTGCACGCGCTGTGTAAGTAGCTAAGAAGTAAGCAGAAACAAGAGCAGGGATGGCAATCAAGATGGATTCGGTGATAAATTGACCCAAGATACTTGCCTGCTTGAGACCGATAGATAGGAGAATGCCCACTTCCTTACGACGGGCGTTGATCCAAAGACTAAGCAAGAGTGCAAGGAGAAGGACTGAGAAGCTCAAGCTACCCCAGAAGAGGAGGTTGGCCATCTTGTACATACCAGAAATGGATTGCTCTAGAGCTGGGTAGTTAGAGGAACTCTTAACGAGTGTGTAGCTCTTCCAGTTGATACCACTGATGCCATTCAACTCTTTCATAACATCATCCAAGTTCTTGTCTGCTGTTACAAAGAAGGTTGCGTCCCCATAAATAGCTGTGTCTTCTGTGTATCCATAAAGTTTGGCAGCCGTATGGATATCTGTGATAGCTGTGTTTTCATAGAGTTCTTGCGAGTAGGTTACTGCCGACTTATTGTGACCATCAAAGAGTCCCTTGATTGTCACTTCGACTGTTTCCTTGGCACCTTTTTCATTGTCTGCATCGTAGATATTAGAGTCTAGTTTGACCTTGTCCCCTACTTTCCAGCCGTATTTGGCTGCCAAGTCCTTGTGCAGGAGAATCTTGTCCTTGTCGTCGTTGTTTAAGTGCTCTCCTTCAACCAATTTATAAGAGCCCGAGACAAACTTGTCTTCTTTAGAGGAGTCATTGACACCTGTAATCATTAAGCTACTTCCAAAATGTTTAGCACGGTCAGGAGTCAGATTTTTCTTGGTTTCTGGCGTTTCGATGAGTTCATAGCCAGTCAAATCTCCGATAGCGTTGATGCGTTTTACATAAGACTCAATGGCCTTGTTTTCGGTGATTTTTTTGATATCTTCACCCTTGATATTCCCAGCACCACGTGGCGTTCCTTGATTGACGCGACGATTGATTTGCATGGAGAAGCTGTTGGTGATATTTTTAAAGGTCTCCTGAGAAGCCTTGGCAGTAGCTCCCTTGATTGACAAGCCAACCAAACTCAAGCTCGCCATGAGGAGAATAATCAGGAAGATGACAATCGATTTGAAAAACTTCCTTGTAACATAGGCAAATGCGTTGTATAACATAGGTTCCCTTTCTAGATTTTGTTCTATTTTATAGTTCTAACAGAAAAAGCTCATATTATTTCGTAGTATTGCGAGTTTCAGTCAGTTTCTTGTCCTTCAACTCAAGTGTAATATCTGACGCTTGTGCCACTTCTTTGCTGTGAGTTACGACGATGACACATTTACCTGTTTTCTGGGCAAGTGATTTGAGCAGTTCGACAATATCTCCAGCAGTTTTAGGGTCCAGATTTCCCGTTGGCTCATCCGCTAGAATAACTGGAGCTTCTGATACCAAACTACGAGCAATAGCAACACGTTGTTGTTGACCACCTGATAACTGGAGAACATTCCGCTTGATCTGACTTTCATCCAAACCAAGCTCAAGCAGTGTATCCTTGCTTGCCTTTTTGTTGACCAAGCGGATATTTTCCAGTGGAGAAAGATAATCTATCAAGTTATAATTTTGAAAGACCAGGGAAATATGGTGCATACGATGGTAGGAATAGCCCTTCTTACGAATATCCTCTCCTTGGAAAAGGATAGAACCTTCAACAGGACTATCTAGACCAGCCAGTAGGGACAAGAGAGTGGATTTTCCTGCTCCTGACTCCCCAATAATACTGTAAAATTTCCCGGGTTCAAAATTATAATTGATCTGATATAGGACTGCTTCAGCAGTGTTCTTATAACGGTAGGTAACATCTTGTAATTGTAATAAAGTCATGATTTCTCCTTCTTAACTAATAGATGATAAAATTTCTTTCGGTGATTTTCTAAATAAGAATAGGAAACAAAGAGCTACAGATAAGCAACTAAGCAGAACTAGAAAAACATAGGATTCTGCAAAAGATAAGATGCTGGTTGATAAACTGCTTGTTTTGGCTAGTGTATCTTGTAAGCTTGCCTGATCTCCACTTGCTAGTAGGGTTTGGAGCAGATAGGATGTAATGGCATTTCCAGCGATAAAGGATGGAAGCAAGGCACCGAGAGATACCAAAACTACCTCTAAACAGAATTGTAGGAAAATCGAGCTCTTGCCTTTTCCAAGTGCAAGTAAAATTCCCACTTCGTAGACCCTTTCTCTCAACCAGAGAGATAAGACCAAAATTAAGGCTCCAGCTCCAGCTATCAACATCCCATAAAGGAAGATTGTCAGAAAGGTTTGGAAAGTAGCCACTGAGTCTTTGATTTGTTCAAAGGCCTTGTTTTCCTTCTCAACTTGGTAGCCTTGATTTTCCAAGGCCAAGTTTTCTACCTGCTTCATGAGTCCGTCCATTTCCTTAGGATTTTCTACATAGAAGCGTGCTGCACTGACTTGAGCTTCACTATTTCCTAAAAGAGTTTGACTACTTTCATAGTCTGTAAAGACTTGGTTTTCACTGAAGTCAGAAGACAAACCTGTAAATTTCTCTTGTTTTTTACCAGAGAAGATTCCGACGATTTCAAACTCTACTGTTTGTCCTTTGCCAGATTCTGACTGTCCAGCATCCAAGCGAAGCTTGTTATGAAGCGAAAGACCGTTCTTCTTGGCCAACTCTTCGTGGATCAAGATTTTCTTGGAATCCCCTTTTTGAAGGTGTCGCCCTTCTTTTAGATTGAAAGCCGAGCTGGTAAAGGTAACATCCTTAGATGAATCTTCAAGAGCCGTTAAGCTAACCAAATTCTTATCCGCAGCGGACAAATCATCACGTTCCACGCTCTGCTCGCCACTCACTGCTTCCTTGTCTTTTAGTTTTGCGACCGTCTCGAGTTCAGGAGAAACATTTTCTAGCCCCTTAATCTTGCTTACAGATGCTAGGTCTGACAACTTGAAGGTCTGACCATTTTCTATCTTCTTAATAGAAAAAGATGTGTTGAGTGATTTATAAAGATTGGTTTCAACTGTTTTGTTGGACTTCATCAGAGTCAAACAGGCCGAAATTCCAGCCAATAGGACCAATAAAATCAGAAATAAAATAAAACTTCTCAGTCGTTTTCTGCTGACATAAGCCCAAGCTCTTTGGATTGGATTCATTCGTCACCTCCATATTTGTAAGACTATTATAAAATCCAAATATGAAATGTTTATGAAATACAAAAAAAGAGCAAAAATTTTTTGCTCTACTTAAATTAGATAAAAAAAGAGCTAGCCTAAGCTAACTCTTATCCTATGCGGAGAGAGGGACTTGAACCCTCACGACCTAAAGCGGTCACAGGATCCTTAGTCCTGCGCGTCTGCCAATTCCGCCATCCCCGCGTCGATTACTTTACTAGTATATCAACTTTTAGGATGCTTGTCAACACTTTTTTTCAATTTTTTTCATTTCATCAACCAAATTACTCAGAAAGTTCATTTAGATTTTCATCTACTAACTTAGCTCCGAGTGTATTTTTGAAATGACCTAGGGCAAATTGATGATTTTCAGGCCAGATGGAAGCAACAGCTGGTTTAACAATCTCGATGTCATATCCTAGATTATAGGCATCTATGGCTGTATGCAGGACACAGATATCCGTCAAGACTCCGGTTAAAATAACTGTAGAAATTCGACGCTCTCTCAAACGGATATCCAGGTCAGTCCCTGAAAAAGCTGAGTAATGGCGTTTATCCATCCAAAAGACACGACTGTCTGAACCATGCTCTTGATAAAAGGTCCCCAAATCTCCGTATAAATTGCGTCCACTAGTCCCAATCAAATTGTGAGGAGGAAATAGCTTGCTTTCTGGATGGAAACAATCGTTTTCTTCATGAGCATCAATGGTAAAGAAGATGTAATCTCCACGTTCAAAAGCTAATCGAGTTACCTTGCTGATGGCATCCGAAATCGCCTGAGCTGGAGCGCCTGCTGTCAATTTTCCACTATCAGCAACAAAATCTTCTGTATAGTCAATCGAAATTAAAGCCTTAGTCATTAGTAATCTCTTTTCTTCACTTCTTCAAAAATATCTGAAATCAAGACCTTAAGATAGGTTCCCTTCATTCCAAGTGAGCGACTTTCAATAATCCCTGCAGACTCAAGTTTACGAAGGGCATTGACAATCACAGAGCGAGTGATTCCAATACGATCTGCAATCACTGACGCAGTCAACTGCCCTTCATTTCCATTTAATTCCCCTAAAATTGCTGAAACAGCACGGAGTTCTGAATAAGAAAGGGTATTGACCGCCATGGTAACAGCAGTACGGCGACGGATATTTTTCTCATCCTCTTCACGTTGGAAGTTGAGAAGCTGAATCCCAACAACAGTACTGGCAATCTCAACAAGGATCAAGTCCTCATCTTCGAATTTCTTATCATTGCGCCAAATAATCAAAGAACCTAAACGAATCCCTGACACATGAATCGGTGCAATAGTCGTCAAGCCATCAGGAAAGTCGGCACGACTTTCCACAGGGAAAATACTTAAATCATGATCAACTGTCAGATTGGCTTCTGTATCGTAGATCATGTTCGCACCTTGAATGTAATCATCCGGGAAAATTTTAGTCTGGAAGAATTGCTCTACACGATCTGTATTGGTTTTGTAACGCATAAAATAGCCAAGGAGACGTCCCTTGCTATTAACGATACAGGCGTTACAGTCAATAATATCAGCCAATTGACGGGTAATCGCATTGTAGGGAAGTTCTTCCTGCAACTGCTCGTCTGAGCGCTTCAGGATAGAAGTAATTTTTCTAGTTTTTTCTAATAAATGTGCCATTTTTCACCTCGAATTTAATCGCTATCATTATAACATAAACAGCTTGAATTTTCAATTATTATCTGAAAATTGCTTATTTAATTGCAATTTGAAAAAACAAGAATATTTTTAATTAAATTGCTTCTTTTCTATTGACAAGCTCCCTATTTTTGTGTATTATAATATCACAAGAAGATAATATATCTATTTTGTTTATTTTATTTATCTTTCTTTTCCATTCGGTCTCCTTATATAAAAAAGCGATTCATTTTGAACCGCTTTTTCTTATTTATCGCCCTTGTTACGAATAACAAATCCTGTTTGCTTTTCACTTGAAGTATTGCGTGGTTTTTTATTGTCTTTATTACGGTAACGTCTGTCTTTATCAAAACGATCATTGCCACGACTTCCTTTTTTGAAATCATCACGACGACCACCACGACGGTTGTCTCCACGGCGATTATCACGACGGTCATCTCCACGACGACCTCCCTTAGCTTTACCACCGAAGCCATTACCTGATGGTTTAAACGGTAGTGGTTTTTCACGCGCAATCTCTACCTCAGGAAGGCTATCTGGATCTTGAACAGTCAGACTCAAGATATACATTGCCAATTCTTCTGGAGTAAATTCGGCAGCCAGCTTACGAGCATCCTTACCAAATTTCTCAAAGTTGGCACGGATAGTCTCATCTGCAAAATCACGTTCGATTTTCTTGAGAGCTACGTGTTTTTTAGCTTGGAAGGCTTCTTCTGCACTTGCAGGTTTGAGACCTTTCATGCGTTTCTTAGTCAAGTTTTCAATGATTTGAAGGTAGCCCATTTCATTTGGTGAAACGAAGGTAATAGACTGACCTGACTTACCAGCACGACCTGTACGACCGATACGGTGAACATAACTTTCAGGATCTTGTGGAATATCGTAGTTATAGACATGGGTCACACCTGAAATATCCAACCCACGCGCTGCAACGTCTGTCGCAACCAAAACATCGAGATTACCATTTTTGAAGTCACGAAGGACACGAAGACGTTTGTTTTGGTCCAAATCACCATGAATTCCTTCTGCACGGAAGCCACGGATTTTCAAACCACGAGTCAATTCATCTACACGACGTTTTGTACGACCAAATACGATAGCAAGCTCAGGCTGTTCCACATCCATGAGACGAGTCATGGTATCAAACTTTTCTTGTTCTTTAACACGAATATAGTATTGGTCAACCAATTCTGTTGTCAATTCCTTAGCAGCAATCTTGACATGCTCAGGTTCTTTCATAAACTGAACACCGATACGTTTGATGGCATCTGGCATAGTTGCTGAGAAAAGCAAAGTTTGACGGTTTTCAGGGACACGAGAAATGATGGCCTCGATATCTTCTAGGAAGCCCATATTGAGCATTTCATCCGCTTCGTCAAGGATAAGAGTTTCAATATCTTGTAATTTCAAGGCCTTGCGTTTAATCAAGTCCAAAAGGCGACCAGGAGTTCCCACCACGATATGGGCACCAGATTTAAGAGCCTTAATTTGTTTTTCAATGCTTGATCCGCCATATACTGAGCGGACTTTGACTCCCTTACTACGACCAAAGCGGAAAAGTTCTTCTTGACTTTGGACAGCAAGTTCACGAGTTGGAGCGATGACCAAGGCTTGGATGGTTGCTTCTTCTGTACGGATTTTTTCAAGGGTAGGCAAGCCAAAGGCTGCAGTTTTTCCTGTACCAGTCTGAGCTTGACCGATAACGTCCTTGCCTTCAAGGGCCAAGGGAATGGTTTGTTCTTGGATCGGACTGGCTTCTACAAAACCAGCTTTTTCAATCTCTGCTAGCAAATCAGCAGACAAGTTTAATTCATTAAATTTCACGATATTCTTCTTTCTAAAGGTGGTGCGAAGCCACCCTATAGGGCTTAGTTTATACTTTTCTTTTTATGACGTATTTTCATATACTGGATATAAAATCGTGTTGCTTCTTTTCCACAAAAGAAAAGTACTGTTTTCTTTGCAACCTATCTAGTATAACACAAGACCAGAGCAAAAGATAGTTAAATCCGTCGATAAAGTCATGTAAACGATTTTCCTTAGAAAATGAGGATGAAATTTCCACTATTTCATAAACTTTTTTAAAGCGTAGCAGAATTGTGCAAAAGTTTTTTTCTTATGCTAGAATGAAATTCGAATAGGAGGAAGATAAATGTTAACTTATGATTTAATCGTTATCGGATTTGGTAAAGCTGGTAAAACACTAGCTGGTAAATTGGCTTCAGCTGGCAAGAAAGTTGCCCTCGTTGAACGTAGCAAAGCTATGTACGGTGGAACTTGTATCAACATCGGTTGTATCCCAACTAAAACTTTGCTAGTTGCTGCTGAGAAAGACTTGTCTTTTGAAGAAGTGATTGCTACAAAAAATACTATCACTGGTCGCCTCAATGGTAAAAACTATGCAACTGTTGCTGGTACAGGTGTCGATATTTTTGATGCGGAAGCTCACTTCCTTTCAAATAAAGTCATCGAAATACAAGCTGGTGATGAAAAACAAGAATTGACTGCTGAAACAATCGTCATCAACACTGGTGCTGTTTCAAACGTCTTGCCAATCCCAGGACTTGCTACAAGTAAAAACGTCTTTGACTCAACAGGTATCCAAAACTTGGACAAATTACCTGAAAACCTTGGAGTCCTTGGTGGTGGAAATATCGGTCTTGAATTTGCTGGTCTTTACAACAAACTTGGAAGCAAGGTCACAGTTCTAGATGCCTTGGATACTTTCCTTCCTCGTGCAGAACCTTCCATCGCAGCCCTTGCTAAACAATACATGGAAGAAGACGGTATTGAATTGCTTCAAAACATCCGTACTACTGAAATCAAAAATGACGGTGACCAAGTGCTTGTCGTAACTGAAAACGAAACTTACCGTTTCGATGCCCTTCTCTACGCAACTGGACGCAAACCAAATGTAGAACCACTTCAACTTGAAAATACAGATATTGAACTTACTGAACGTGGCGCTATTAAAGTAGACAAACACTGTCAAACAAACGTTCCTGGTGTCTTTGCAGTTGGAGATGTCAACGGCGGCCTTCAATTTACCTACATTTCACTTGATGACTTCCGTGTTGTTTACAGCTACCTTGCTGGAGATGGCAGCTACACACTTGAAGACCGTCTCAATGTACCAAACACCATGTTTATCACACCTGCACTTTCACAAGTTGGTTTGACTGAAAGCCAAGCAGCTGATTTGAAACTTCCATACGCCGTTAAGGAAATTCCTGTTGCAGCAATGCCTCGTGGTCACGTAAACGGAGACCTTCGCGGTGCTTTCAAAGCTGTTGTTAATACTGAAACAAAAGAAATTCTTGGAGCAAGCATCTTCTCAGAAGGTTCTCAAGAAATCATCAACATCATCACTGTTGCCATGGACAACAAGATTCCTTACACTTACTTCACAAAACAAATCTTCACTCACCCAACCTTGGCTGAGAACTTGAATGACTTGTTTGCGATTTAAGTTGAAGTCTCATCTTAACTGACAGCCCTCTGAGGGCTGTTTTCATTTCTGCGAAATCTCATACTCTTCGAAAATCAAATTCAAACCACGTCAGCTTCACCTTGCCGTACTCAAGTACAGCCTGCGGCTAGCTTCCTAGTTTGCTCTTTGATTTTCATTGAGTATCAAATCTGTCTTTTCCCTCTTTTATGATATAATAGAAACATGAAATTAAAAACTACTTTGGGCCTTCTTGCTGGGCGTTCTTCCCACTTCATTTTAAGCCGTCTTGGCCGTGGAAGTACGCTTCCAGGAAAACTTGCCCTTCAATTTGATAAAGATATTTTACAAAACCTAGCTAAGAACTACGAGATTGTCGTGGTCACTGGAACCAACGGAAAAACCCTGACAACTGCCCTCACTGTCGGCATTTTAAAAGAGGTTTATGGTCAAGTTTTGACCAACCCAAGCGGTGCCAACATGATTACAGGAATTGCGACGACCTTCTTGACTGCCAAATCTTCTAAAACCGGAAAAAACATTGCCGTCCTAGAAATTGACGAAGCCAGTCTATCTCGTATCTGTGACTATATCCAGCCAAGCCTTTTTGTCATCACGAATATCTTCCGTGACCAGATGGACCGCTATGGTGAGATTTACACAACTTACAAGATGATTTTGGACGCTATTCGTAAGGTGCCTACTGCCACTGTTCTCCTTAATGGAGACAGTCCACTTTTTTACAAGCCAGCTATTCCAAATCCTGTAGAGTATTTTGGTTTTGACTTGGAGAAAGGCCCAGCCCAGCTGGCTCACTATAATACAGAAGGAATTCTCTGTCCTGACTGCCAAGGCATCCTCAAATATGAGCACAATACCTATGCAAACTTGGGTGCCTATATCTGTGAAGGTTGTGGATGTAAACGTCCTGATCTCGACTATCGCTTGACAGAATTGGTTGAGTTGACCAACAATCGCTCTCGCTTTGTCATTGACGGACAAGAATACGGTATTCAAATCGGTGGTCTCTACAATATCTACAACGCCCTAGCAGCGGTTGCTATCGCCCGTTTCCTTGGTGCAGATTCACAACTCATCAAGCAGGGATTTGATAAGAGTCGTGCAGTCTTTGGACGCCAAGAAACCTTCCATATCGGTGACAAGGAATGCACCCTCGTCTTGATTAAAAATCCAGTCGGTGCGACCCAAGCTATCGAAATGATTAAACTAGCACCTTATCCATTTAGTCTATCTGTTCTCCTAAATGCCAACTATGCAGATGGAATTGATACCAGCTGGATCTGGGATGCTGATTTTGAACAAATCACTGAGATGGACATTCCTGAAATCAATGCTGGGGGTGTTCGCCATTCTGAAATCGCACGTCGTCTACGAGTAACTGGCTATCCAGCTGATAAAATTACTGAAACAAGTAGTCTGGAACAAGTTCTTAAAACCATTGAGAATCAGGACTGTAAGCATGCCTATATCCTAGCAACTTATACTGCTATGCTGGAATTCCGCGAACTGCTGGCTAGTCGTCAGATTGTTAGAAAGGAGATGAACTAATGGTTTATACTTCACTTTCCTCAAAAGCTGGCAATTACCCCTATCAGCTCAACATTGCCCACCTCTATGGAAACCTCATGAATACCTACGGGGACAATGGAAACATCCTCATGCTCAAGTATGTGGCTGAAAAGCTGGGAGCCCATGTGACCGTTGACATCGTTTCTCTCCATGATAACTTTGATGAAAATCACTACGACATTGCCTTTTTCGGTGGCGGTCAAGACTTTGAACAAAGTATTATTGCAGACGACCTACCTGCTAAAAAAGAGAGCATTGACAACTACATCCAAAACGACGGTGTGGTTCTGGCTATCTGTGGTGGTTTCCAATTATTGGGGCAATATTATGTTGAAGCTTCAGGGAGACGTATCGAAGGACTAGGGGTCATGGGCCACTACACGCTCAACCAGACCAATAACCGTTTTATCGGTGACATCAAGATTCACAATGAAGATTTCGATGAAACCTACTATGGTTTTGAAAATCATCAGGGCCGTACCTTCCTCTCAGATGACCAAAAACCGCTGGGACAGGTTGTCTATGGAAATGGAAACAACGAAGAAAAGATCGGCGAAGGGGTTCATTATAAGAATGTCTTTGGTTCCTACTTCCACGGACCTATCCTCTCTCGCAATGCTAATCTGGCCTATCGCCTGGTCACTACTGCCCTCAAGAAGAAATACGGTCAGGATATCCAACTCCCTGCCTATGAAGACATCCTCAGCCAAGAAATCGCTGAAGAATATAGCGACGTCAAAAGCAAGGCAGACTTTTCTTAAAGCAAGGAAAACTATATCAAAAAACTCCGTTATCTTGTCGGAGTTTTTTTGTCTTTTCTTTTACCCTTCTCCCTTGCATTTTCTCTCTTTTTTTGCCAAAATAGAGGGGTAGAAAGAAGGTAGCATATGTCTAAATTACAACAAATCGTAACATATCTTGAATCAGAAAAACTAGACGTCGCTGTCGTATCTGACCCCGTCACAATCAATTACCTCACTGGCTTTTACAGTGATCCCCATGAACGCCAAATGTTCCTTTTTGTCCTAGCGGATCAAGAACCCCTCCTCTTTGTCCCAGCCCTTGAGGTTGAGCGTGCTACTAGCACTGTTTCCTTCCCAGTTGTGGGCTATGTGGATTCTGAAAATCCATGGCAAAAAATGAAACATGCTCTTCCACAACTTGACTTCAAACGTGTCGCTGTTGAGTTTGACAATCTCATCTTGACCAAATACCATGGCTTGAAAATAGTCTTTGAAACTGCTGAGTTTGAAAACCTCACACCTCGTATCCAACGCATGCGCCTCATCAAATCAGCTGATGAAGTGCAAAAAATGATGGTTGCAGGTCTCTTTGCGGACAAGGCTGTTAAGGTTGGTTTTGATAATATTTCTCTTGATAAAACTGAGACAGATATCATCGCCCAAATTGACTTTGCTATGAAGCGTGAAGGTTATGAAATGAGCTTTGATACCATGGTCTTGACTGGTGATAATGCTGCAAATCCACACGGTATTCCAGCAGCTAACAAGGTTGAAAATGATGCTCTTCTCCTCTTTGACCTTGGTGTTCTAGTCAACGGCTATGCGTCAGATATGACTCGTACAGTCGCAGTCGGCAAACCTGACCAATTCAAGAAAGACATTTATAACTTGACTCTTGAAGCCCAACAAGCTGCTCTTGACTTTATCAAGCCAGGAGTGACTGCCCATGAAGTGGATCGCGCTGCTCGTGAGGTCATCGAAAAAGCTGGTTACGGCGAGTACTTCAACCACCGTCTCGGTCACGGTATCGGTATGGATGTCCATGAATTCCCATCTATCATGGAAGGAAACGACATGGTCATCGAAGAAGGCATGTGCTTCTCTGTTGAACCAGGTATCTATATCCCTGGTAAAGTCGGTGTCCGTATCGAAGACTGTGGTGTTGTTACCAAAGATGGCTTTGACCTCTTTACAAACACCAGCAAAGACTTGCTTTATTTTGATTAAAATTCTTCGAAAATCTTCCCACAATAAAACGCATAGTATCAAGGTTTTTCAACACCTGATACTATGCGTTTTTCTTATTTGAAAGACTTTTGACTCAGCCTCATTACTTAATCTTCTTGATACTTTGACTAAGGATAAATCCTACAATCATCCCTACCATATTTTGCATGAAATTTGGTAAAATTTCTGGTAGAGCTGCAGCCCAGCCATTCATCAAAGTAGAACCCAAGGCGTAACCCCCTACCATGGCAATCGTTGCTAAGACAAGGCCTAACCACTGAGTTTTTCCTTTAAATCCTGCGAAAAATCCCTGCAAGCCATGGTTAACCAAGCTAAAGAACATCCACTGAGGATAGCCTGATAAGAGGTCAATCAAGAAACCTGCTAGTCCTCCTACTACAGCCCCTTCACGACTACCAAAGTAGAAGGCCGTAAAGAAGACACCCGCATCTAAAAGAGTTAGAATGCCTGTCGGTGTTGGAATTTTTAAGAAATAACCTAGAACCACAGAGAGGGCGGTTAATAGGGATACAAGGGCGATTTTAGTTGTTTTGGTTTGCTTCATATTGTCTTACTCCATACTGATCTGCTTGTGCAATAGAACGATAAACGAAAGCCTTAGAGCTTTCTACTGCTAGTAAAAGTTCATCACCTTTGACTAGGTGACTGGCAATGCTAGAGGCAAAGGTACAACCTGCACCAGCATTTTGCCCTTGAATGACGGGATTTTCTAGGACTGTAAAGGTTTGTCCGTCATAAAAGACATCCATAGCCTTGTCCTGACTAAGGCGATTGCCTCCCTTGATAATGACTGCTGGCGCGCCTAAGTCATGCAATTTCTGAGCTGCTGTTTTCATGTCTTCCAAGGTTTTAATTTCCTGACCTGCCAATAATTCTGCTTCAGGAAGATTAGGCGTAATCACACTGACATGAGGGAAAAAGCGAATCAACTCTTGGCAGAGTTCACTAACTGCTACGTCGTGCGCTTCCTTGCAGACCAAGACAGGATCCAGAACCACAGGCACTCCTGGGCGTTGCTTGATAAAGTCCAATGCCTTCTCAGCCACACTGACAGTAGGGAGAAGACCAATCTTAATTCCCCCAAACTCCACATCACGCAAGCTATCTAATTCATGTTGAAAAATGGTATCGTCAGTTGGAAAGACTTCAAAGCCCTTTTCCGTCAAGGCTGTCAAACAGGTCACTGCTACAAAGCCATGCAAGCCGTTCAAGGTATAGGTAGCCAAATCCGCGGACAAACCACCACCACTAAAAATATCATTTCCAGAAAGTGCTAAAATACGATTATTCTTCATAACGAATCTCCTTTAAATATAAACCATTTGGTGCTGCAGTGGGACCTGCAAGCTGCCTGTCCTTTTTCTCCAAGATGAGGTCAATCTGCTCTACTGGCATGCGGTTATTGCCGATTTTGAGCAGTGTCCCCACCATATTACGAATCTGCTTATACAAGAAACCATTTCCTGAAAAGGTAAAAGTCAAAAACTGGCCTGTCTCATCAACCCTAAGACTAGCTTCTGTAATAGTACGAACCTTGTCCTCTACACTAGTCCCAGAGGCTGTAAAACCGGTAAAATCATGGGTTCCCTCTAATTTTTTGATAGCCTCCCGCATCCGTTCCACATCAAGCGGATAAGGAAAGTGGGTGGCATAGTGACGGCGCATAGGATTTTTGGGACGTCCTCTATCCACGATAAACTCATAGGTCTTGCTATGCTTGGCATAACGGCAATGAAAATCATCCGCCACAAGCTCAATCGAAATCACATCAATATCTTCAGGAGACTGGGTGTCCAAAGCAAAACGGAGCTTCTCCTCATCCATCTGATAAGGTAGATCAAAATGAATAACCTGTCCCAGAGCATGAACCCCACTATCTGTCCTACCAGCACCGTGAACAGTAATGGCTTGCCCTTTATTTAACCTGGTCAAGGTTTTTTCAATTTCTTCCTGAACGCTACGCGCATGAGGCTGGCGCTGAAAACCAGCAAAGACGTAACCATCATAGGAAATAGTTGCTTTATATCTTGTCATAACTTCTATTTTATCAAGAAATTAGTCTGTAAACAAGGCCCTAAATCAAATAGTGTCTGGGTACAAAAATCCCGAAAGAAAAACTTAGGAAATGAATCCTAAGCTCTCTTTTGAAGTAGATACATGACAAAGATAGAGGTTACAATCAACCATGAGCCTAAAATGGCAAAGACCAACATACCATTGTGAGTTAGTAAGCCAATTGCACCTAGAACAAATGGAGTCGTAAAGGCTCCGAAACTACAGCCTAATACAGCAAATGAGGTTGCTTGATTGAGGAGTTTAGCTGGAATTCTTTCAGAGACAAGTTGAAAGACCGTCGTCAAGGCTACACTGTAGGCAAAACCAGCCAGAATGCTTCCTGCCACCACCACCCACAAGGATGGAGACAAGGCAATCACAATTTGCCCTAAGCCAAAGGTAATACCAGACCAGAGGAGCAGTTTCTCTTTAAAGATAGAAATCAAGAAAGAGAAACTCACACCAGCCACAATCCCGATTAACTGCATGACACTAAGAACAAAACTAGATAACTGGGCATCTCCAAGCCCTCTTTCCACCATCAAGCTTGGAATACGGATGGTAATAGCTGTATTGGTACAAACTACAACCGCCGCTTCAATAGCTAAGATAAAAATCAAGCCCTTCATTTCCCGAGTTAAGCGACTTGCTTCCTTCGTTTTTTTCTTGACTTCTTTCTTTTCTTTTCCATAAGGTACAAAGAGCAGATAAAGGATCAGAACTAAAAATCCAGCACTATAAGCTAAGAAAGTAGCTGTCCAACCAAAGGCCAACAATTGGCCGACTGCCAAGGTAATGAGAGAAGCCCCAACGACCTCTGCAGAACCGCGTAGCCCTAACATCTGAATTCTCGTTTTTCCTTGATAGCGTTCACTGATAATGGAAATGGCCTTGGCATTAATCATTCCAACACCTAAACCAAAAAGAATCCGTGTTCCAAAGACAAAAGGATAGGCTTGATACCAAAAGGGAGCTGTTCCACTTAGTGATAAAACTAACAAGCCTAAACTAATCTGTAAGCGCTCAGGAAATATTTTTTCTAAGAAACCATTTAGTAGTAACATAATCATGATCCCAAAAGATGGCAAGCTCGCCAAGAGCTCAATTTGTTCCTTAGGATAACCTTGATAATAGTCAAACATGGCTGGCAGGGCACTCGAGATGGAAAAGGACGTAATCAAAACGAGGGAGAGAGCCAAAATACTGGCCCGTTCTAAAAATTGTTTCATGAAATCTCTTTCTATCTTTCTCTTAATCTTCTATTTTTTGATGGTTATCAAGCAAGAAAAGAAGAAGTCTCATTGGTTTGTAGACTCCTTCTTAAACTCGAAAATGAATCCCTTGTGTCTTATACTCAATGAAAATCAAAGAGCAAACTAGGAAGATAGCCGCAGGCTGTACTTGAGTACGGCAAGGCGAAACTGACGTGGTTTGAATTTGATTTTCGAAGAGTATTAGGATGACTTTCTCTTGATTTGCTTAATAAAGTAGAAGATAAATCCTGCCACCATATAGGCAACAAAGATAATCAGACACCACTTGAACACGACATCCCACCCCTTGTTCACATTCAAAAAGAAGTAAGGGAAGGGACTGACCTTAGAATTAGGAACATCAAGTTTCAGTACCAAGCCATTAAAAAGAGCAAAAATCATATAAAGCAAGGGTAAAATCGTCCACACAATTGGATCCCAAATCTTGTATTGACCCTGTTTGTCAAAAAAGAGGGTATCTGCTAAAAACCAGAGGGGAACGATATAGTGGCAAAGGAAATTTTCTAGGGTATAGAAATTAGTCGCAATGGGCGCCAGGAGGAAATGGTAAATCACACAGGTAATCATGATACTCATGGTGACCCCACCTTTTAAGCGCAAGAGGCTTGGCCTTTGCCAGTTTTCACCTAAACGGCTCATAACCTTTAGGAGATAGAGCGTAAAAATCGCGACTAAAAGGTTGGACAGAACCGTATAATAGAGCAACATCCCAAAGCCACCATGCTTGGCGATTTCAAGATAAACTCCCGTAAAAGCCGCTAGAAACAAGAAGATACGGCTATAAAATACTAGTTTATAGTGCTTTGACATGCTTAAATTTTCTTCACAAACTCTGATTTGAGTTTCATGGCACCAAAGCCATCGATTTTACAGTCGATATTGTGGTCGCCTTCTACGATGCGAATATTTTTCACGCGCGTTCCTTGTTTCAAATCTTTTGGCGCACCTTTTACTTTCAAGTCCTTGATGAGGGTTACTGTATCACCGTCAGCCAATTTATTTCCGTTGGCATCGATAGCGACAAGGCCTTCTTCTACTTCTGCAACTTCAGCAGGATTCCACTCATTAGCGCACTCTGGGCAAACCAGTAGTGCACCGTCTTCGTAGACATACTCTGAGTTACATTCTGGGCAATTTGGTAGGTTGTTCATGGTTTCTCCTTATCATCATTCACTATTCTTTGAAAATCAAAATTTCTCGAACAGCAACTATTATACCTTAAAATTAGTATTTTGACAAATGAGTCGCCGGAGGAGTAAAGAAAAAATCATGTAACTTTTTCTGCTACATGATTTTTAAAAGATAGTTTATCATGAGTAGTGATACAGAAACTCATGATAGAAAGGGATGCATTTATCTTATAAACCAGGTGCTTGTCCAAGTTCTGCGGCAAGCATCCAGATTGTTTTATCAGTTTCAGTTTTAGCATCTGAGAAGATACCGTTTGTCACATCATCACCCTCTTCATCAGTGACATCCAAACCTTTTTGGAAGAGTTCTGACAAGTAACGGTAGATAGCAAGCACACGTTCCAAGCTTTCTTCAACATTACGGTATTCACCAGCTTCTTCTTCGATTTCACTGTTTTGAAGGAATTCTGTCAATGTAGAGAATGGGCTTCCTCCAAGTGTGATCAAACGCTCACTGATTTCATCCAATTGACCGTCAAGAGCTTCCATATACTCATCCATTTTTGGATGCCATACAAGGAAACCACGACCACGCATGTACCAATGCACTTGGTGCAAAGCAACGTGAGCTACATACAAATCAGCAACAGCTTGGTTCAAGACTTCCTTTGTTTTTGCCAATGCTACTGGCGCTGCTTTTGTCAATGATGTTACGTCTTTTACTGCTTCTTTTTTCAATTCTACCATTTTATTTTACCTCATTCATTATTATTTGTAACCACTTCTTAGTGTTTACTCCCTTAGTATACTACTAATGAAAACCAATAGCAAGCCAAATGACTCACATGAGAAAAGTTGCAATAGACTGATAATTTAAGAAAAGTTTAGTTAGTTCTGATTAGCTCACTTTATCAGATTTACTTGAAAATTGGCTTTGGTAAAGTTCATAATAAAAGCCTTTTGCTTAGAGTAATCTTTCGTAATTTCCCTGCTCAATAATCTGTCCATCCTTAAGAACGAGAATCTTATTTGCTTCTTAAATGGTCTAGAGACAATGGGAGATGACAAAGCTGGTCCTTCCTTTCATCAACCGTTTCATAGCTTTTTGAATCAAGAGTTCCAAACGGGTATCAACAGAGGAAGTCGCTTCATCCAAAATGAGAATTTTAGGATTAGCTAGAATAGCAAGCGCGATGGTCAACAGTTGTTTATGCCCGAGGGAAATATTGCTGGGGTCTTGGTTCATCTCCATGTTATAACCACCAGGAAGAGTTCGTATAAAATAGTCTACATTAGACGCTTTAGTAGCAAAAAAGAAAGGACTAAATGTGTCCTTTCTCGATTTTAGTTTTTCTTCAACCCAATAATGTTGATAAAGAGTCGATTATTTTACAAAGTCAAGCAATGCCAAGAAGCTTTCAGCTTCAAGTGACGCACCACCAACAAGGGCACCGTCAACGTCTGGGCAAGCCATGTATGAAGCAACGTTTTCAGGTTTAACAGAACCACCGTATTGAACACGAACTTTGTCTGCAACTTCTTGACCAAAGTCAGCAGCTACAACGTCACGAACAACTTTACACATTTTTT
>OBVV01000330.1_pt1 | contig 20884 bp, 22 predicted proteins | sample 1476221 | NCBI WGS metagenome assembly OBVV01 (sample SAMEA2580029, study PRJEB22360) | human gut metagenome | biome: human gut; feature: human-associated habitat; material: faeces | place: Denmark | collected 2008/2010 | reverse complement strand
ATAGCTCGTGCTAAGAACTCTTTATATGAGTAGCCCCCACATTTGACAAAGAGCCTAATAATTGGTTAGATACACCGAATAATGGCCAAATAGTACCGATATTACCTTGCAATACTAAGTATCCCCACATGATACAAATCAATGCAGCACAACCATACACGCCAGGAGCCCAATGTTGGTCATTGAATTTAGGCCAGTATAAGCCAAGCAATTCTTGTAATAAATAGCGACCTACACGAGTACCAGCATCAATCAACGTCATGATGAATAAAGCTTCAAACATGATACAGAAATGATACCAATATCCCAATAAATGATCCATATTAGGAAGACGAGAGAAGATATGAGCCATACCAACTGCTAAGGATACAGCGCCACCTGGACGATGCATTAGGTCTTCCCCAACGAGTGCAGACAATGCAGGCAATTCATGAACATGAAGTCCTAGTGCTTTGAAAGATTCTGCTGTAGAGTTAATAGCAAAATAATCATCTGGGTGCAAAGCTGTTGCTGCAATCATAGCCATCATGGAAATGAAAGATTCTGTTAACATACCGCCGTAACCAATAGGTAATACTTCTCTTTCGTTTGTTAACATTTTTGGTGTTGTACCTGTAGCGATAACTGTATGGAAACCAGATAAAGCGCCGCAAGCGATAGTAATAAAGATATATGGGAATACAGATCCTTTCAACACTGGACCACCACCCCAAATATACTCTGTTACAGCAGGCATTTGGATTTCAGGCATAACGATTAAAATGCCAAGTGCTAAGGCTCCAATAGTACCAATTTTTAGGTATGTGGATAAGTAATCACGAGGAGCTAACAATAACCAAACTGGTAAAGCTGCTGCAAAGAAACCATACACAGCTAACATAATTTCAATGGTTTTCAAATCATAAATGAACCAAGATGCATATTCACTAGCCGCCACATTAGGGCCATAGATAATTGCAGCGAAAATCAATGCTACCCCAATAATTGTAGCCTCTTGAATTTTCCCAGGGCGCAACCATTGTAAATAAATACCGATAAAAATAGCAATAGGAATTGTTGCAAACACTGAGAAAAATGCCCAAGCTGAATTATGAAGCGCATTTGCTACTACAACCGCCATACCTGCCAAGGTAATAACAAGTAAGAACAAAGTAGCTAACATAGCCCCTAAACCAGCAATTTTGCTGATTTCTTCACGTGTTATATCCGCAATGGATTTGCCATCATAGCGAATCGACGCAAAAAGAATAACCATATCGTGGACTGCACCGGCAAAAACAGAGCCAATCAAAATCCATAGAGTACCTGGTAAGTACCCGAACTGTGCAGCAATAACTGGGCCTACTAACGGACCTGCACCTGCAATCGCTGCAAAATGATGACCAAATGTAACCCATTTATTAGTAGGTACATAATCATGTCCATCATTGTGAACCATAGCTGGTGTTAATCGATATTGATCGAGTGTTAACACTTTTGCCGCTATGAATGCCCCATAAAAGCGGTACCCTAACATTAAGATACAGGCTGAGGCAATAACTAAATAAATACCATTCATGACCATACATACACCCCCTAAATGCTGGATGAGTCACGCCTACAATACCTATTCACTACATGACATCACCCTATGATCTATGCAAAAAAGTAAATTGGTATTTCTATTTTAATTATAGTATCTTTTTCAACAATGTCAATTTACTATTTCTCATAATGGCAATCAGTTATCTTTTCAAAATCCGCTATACAAGCGTTTTTACAGATATATGAAGTTTTTTTATTCTCAATATTCTAATCTTTCATGACTATTCACAGACGACAGATCTCATCGCATTGTTTTTCCAGCATAATCATTCAAGAATACTCTATACTCTTCCACTACTCCAACAAAAGCCTCACGACCCATAGCTACATTTAATGCATTTCTCCATCTCGCTGCTTCTGGTAAGCCTTTAATATAGAAACTAGCATGTGTCCGAATTTCTCTTGTTGCTAAGTCCACACCTTTGTAACGGCATAATAAATCGTAATGACGTAGCAGCATAGTAATTCGTTCAGTCCCCGTCGGATTGGGACTATATCTTCCCGTTTCTAAATATTCCTGAATTTGTCTAAATAACCACGGATTACCTTGCGCAGCACGTCCTATAAGCATCGCATCACAACCAGTATACTCTAATAAAGCTTTTGCACTTTCAGGAGAATTAACATCACCATTGCCGATGACAGGAATCGTTAAGGCTGATTTCACCTCTTTAATGTAATCCCAATTGGCCTTACCACTATACATTTGCTCTCTTGTTCTGCCATGAACAGCTACAGCAGCGATTCCTACCGATTCCATGCGTTGTGCCATATCTACCACATTGATAGATGTATCATCCCAACCTAATCGCAATTTAACAGTCACTGGAATTTGCACCGCTTTCACAGCTGCTTCTGCCACCTTCATCGCTAAATCTGGCGTCTTCATCAAAGCAGAGCCATCACCAGATGATACTACTTTCTTCACTGGACAGCCCATATTTATATCTACTATAGGTGCACCCGCTTCCTCAACCACTTTTGCCCCAATGGCTATGGCTTCTGGATCGGATCCAAAGATTTGCATGGACACTGGCTGTTCTACCTCTTCCATGTAAAGTAATTCTTTTGTATGTTCATTATTGTATTTAATCCCCATAGCACTAACCATTTCCGTACATACGAAAGAGGCTCCCATTTCTTTTGCTAATAAGCGATAGGACACATCGCTAAAACCTGCCATGGGCGCTAACCCGATACGGCCTGGAATTGTGACATGTCCTATGTGCCAGGATTCATTATTGATTTCTTTCATAAATAAGTCGTAATCCTTCTAATGTCATCATTGGATCAATGTGGTCAATCACATCAGTTTCTGCGCTAATAAGAGGCGCTAATCCCCCAGTAGCCACTACCTTTGTATCTTCTGGCATTTCTAGTTTCATACGTGCCACAATGCCTTCCACTTGTCCAACATACCCAAATAATACACCTGCCTGCATGGCGCCAACTGTGTTGCGACCAATGACAGGTCCAGGATTTTTAATTTCAATTCTTGGTAACTTAGCAGTGCGGCCAAATAAGGCTTCTGCAGAGATACCAATCCCTGGAGAAATAGCGCCGCCTAAGTACACACCACCATCTAATACAGCGGAATATGTCGTAGCTGTACCAAAGTCAATGATAATTAAGTTACCTCCATATTTTTCATAGGCAGCCACCGCATCTACAATTAAATCGGCGCCCAATTCACGAGGATTTTCATACTTAATAGAAATCCCTGTTTTAATACCAGGACCTACAAATAATGGTTTTTTGTGAAAGTAGCGCAAACACACACGCTCCAACGTAGGGTTCAATGGAGGCACAACAGAGGAAATAATAACAGCCTCTACATCCTCTTTATTAACCTTAGGATCGTGAAGAAATAAATTACTTAATAACATTCCATATTCATCAGTAGTTCTTCCACGATCAGTAGAAATGCGCCAATGGGCCATAATTTCATTACCCTCATATACGCCTAATACGATATTCGTATTCCCTACGTCCACAACTAATAACATCTTAATATCCTCCTCCAAGAGAGCGTATAGATACATCTCCTGCTATGATACGTTCTTCTCGCCCATCCTCTAATTGAACGATTAGATTTCCATCTCTATCTAAATCTTTAGCATACCCTATATAATCCTTATCTGGCGCTTTTACCAATACCTCTTTATATAAAGTTACACTATATTCTTTCCATTCTTCTAATGTAGAATCAAAACCTTCATGACATACCTTTTCATACTGCTCTTCTAAAGCCTTTAAAATCACAGCAAATGCCTCTTTACGGTCCACCTCTACACCTGCTATAGCGAAAGACATAATCTTATCCTTTAAGTCCTCGCTGACTTCCTCAATAGTAGTATGGGTATTAATACCAATCCCCAGCACAATATAATTAATCTCCTCCATAGTGCCATTCATTTCTGTCAGAATACCCACCATTTTTCGAGATCCTACTAATATATCATTAGGCCATTTGATACCCGCCTCTGATAACCCCAATGCACGGAATGCTTTTACTAATGCAACGCCTGCCATTAAAGTACATTTTGAAGCTTCCATAGGCAAAAATTTCGGTCTTAAAATTAAACTAAACCATAATCCTTTCCCATATGGTGAATACCAACCTCTAGATAATCGACCGCGACCAGATGATTGCTCTTCTGCGCATACCACGGTACCTTCTGGAACTCCATCCATAGCCAAGGCCTTAGCAATAGTATTTGTAGACTCTAAACGTTCCTCATATACATAGTATCTTCCAAACGTTTTTGTTTTTAGTACCCCTTCCATCTCTTCAGGGCTAATAAGATTAGGCTCCTCTAGCAAGCGGTACCCTTTCTTTGTGAAGGATTCAATCACATAACCACGTTTACGCAATACTTCTATATGTTTCCAAATAGCTGTACGTGACACATGGCACGCCTCAGACATAGCCTGCCCTGATACAAATTGATTTCTGTTTTCTTTTAAAAAGTCTAGTATTTCATCTCTCACGGCTTGTCGCCTCCTTACCTTGTAGCGAGGTTTACAATACGATTGTACAGAGGTCCCACATAAAAAGCAAGTATTTTCTATGGAATTCATCAATCATAGCTATGCAAATTTGGTACAATCAAAACTTCCCCCTACGTTAGGGATACCGTACACTATTTCCATAATGCAAAAGGTATCCTCCCTATTGGGAAGATACCTTATCCATATCATCTTAGATTATTCTTTTGATGTATCAATTTTATCTGGCATAACAATTCCAGCCGCTTCTAGAGGAGACTTTTTACTATTCTCTTCCGCTTCCGCTTCTGCTTTTGCCTGTGCCTCTTCTGGACTTAGTAAAGTCCCATAACGATACAGGTTTTCCACTTGTTTAGAATCAATTGTTTCTTCTTCTAATAACGCTTTTGCCATATTATGTAAGAAATCAATATTTTCTGTTAACAAGTTCATCACATCACCGTATGCTTCTGCTACAATACGATGCATTTCGTTGTCAATTTTTTCAGCTACTGCTTCGCCATAATTGCGTTCAGATCCTAAGCTTTTACCTAAGAAGACTTGCTCTTGATGTTCACCAAATACCAATGGCCCTAACTCATCGCTCATACCTAAACGAGTAATCATTTCACGAGCAATATTGGTTACCATTTGTAAATCTCCAGAAGCACCACTACTGATTTCTTTCAGTACGATTGCCTCTGCACAACGGCCACCCAAAGCCACGCGGATTTGCGCCAACAATTGGGAACGGGTCATATAGTTTTTCTCTTCTTGTGGAAGCATCATAGTGTAACCACCTGCGCTACCACGAGGAATGATTGTTACCTTATGAACAGGGTCTGCGTTCGGCCATAAATGAGCCACAATAGCATGTCCAGATTCATGGTAGGCTGTCAATTCACGCTCTTTTTCACTTACCACATGACTTCTGCGCTCAGGACCATAGCTTACTTTCTCACTAGCCTCTTCTAAGTCATGCATGGAAATCGTTTTACGATCTTGACGAGCTGCCAATAAAGCTGCTTCATTTAATAAATTGCTCAAATCAGCACCAGTAAAGCCAGGCACTTTTTTCGCAATGGTTTTTAAATCTACATCTGGATCCAACGGTTTATTACGAGCATGGACTTGTAAAATCGCTTCACGACCACGAAGATCTGGACGACCTACAGTCACTTGACGGTCAAAACGACCTGGACGCAATAATGCTGGGTCTAAAATGTCTGGGCGGTTCGTAGCGGCAATGGTAATAATACCTTCGTTAGCACCGAAACCATCCATTTCTACCAATAATTGGTTCAAGGTTTGCTCTCGTTCATCATGACCGCCACCTAGACCGGCACCACGTTGTCGACCTACCGCATCAATTTCATCGATAAAGATAATGCATGGTGCATTTTTCTTAGCCTGACTAAATAAGTCACGTACACGAGATGCACCGACACCGACGAACATTTCTACAAAGTCAGAACCACTGATCGTAAAGAATGGAACCCCTGCTTCCCCTGCCACGGCACGAGCTAGTAAAGTTTTACCTGTACCTGGAGGGCCAAATAACAAGACCCCTTTCGGAATTTTAGCGCCAATCGCATTGAATTTGCCAGGATTGCGCAAGAATTCAACAACTTCTTCTAATTCTTGTTTCGCTTCATCTGCACCTGCCACATCTTTAAACGTTACATTCACTTTGCCTTCTCCTTGCATTTTTGCACGAGATTTACCAAAATTCATGACACGACCAGATCCACCTTGTGTAGATTGCATCATAAAGAACCAGAATCCAATAATCAATACAATTGGTAAGGCAGATGTTAATAAGCTCACCCACCAAGCTGGTTGCTCAGGCGGTTGCGCTGTCACATCGACACCACCTTCGGACAGTTTTGCAAAGATACCTGCATCACTCGGTGCATAGGTTGCAAATTCTGTACCGGATTTTAATTTACCTGTAATCGAATGATCCCCTGTAATTGTGACACTCTCTACATTTTTTCGTTGTACCTCTTGTAGGAACGATGTATATGTAATTTCTGATTTATTTTTAGAACCTTCAGAAAAAGAGTTAATTGCTGCCACTGCGGCCACAATTATCAACAAATAGAGGAGTACATTTTTTAAGCCTCGCTTCAAATTTTTCTCCTTTCTCATCTATAATCTAAATTGATACTTATTTATCATATCAAATTTTGTCGAATATATCAACGATTATTGATAGACTTCTTCTTTCAAAATACCGATATAAGGCAATTGACGATATTTTTCATCGTAATCTAGACCATAACCGATAACAAACTCATCTGGGATAACAAATCCCTCATAGTCTACATGGACATCTACTTTACGACGATCTGGTTTATTCAACAAGGAACAAAGACGAACGCTTGCTGCCTTACGAGATTGCAAATTTTCTAATAAATAGGACAATGTAGTCCCTGTATCCACAATATCTTCTACTACAATGACGTGCTTTCCTTCTACAGGGCGATCTAAATCCTTTAGAATGCGCACAACACCGCTGCTCACCGTGCTACTACCGTAGCTGGAGCAAGAAATAAAATCCATTTTTATATCGCCTTCAATATGACGTGCTAAATCTGTAAAGAATACAATGGCCCCTTTTAATACACCTACAAGGACAATTTCTTTACCTTTATAATCTTCTGTAATTTGACGGCCTAATTCCGCCACTCGTTTTTGAATTTGTTCTTCTGAAAGTAATAGTTCTTTCACTTCTGGTATCATAGTAACTCCTTATTAGTTAGCTCTATTTCTTTTCTATGTCATTACATAGAACAATCTTAATTGTATCATATGACGTCAAAACTTGCACCTGACGAAACCTAAATTCTTTTCCTTTGGGCCCTTTTACCAGTGAAAGCAAGCTATCCATCACCGTTTGGCTCAACTGTTCTGGTCGTACATAAGGACCTAATATTCGTTTCCACAACCGGCTCACTAAAGCATCATGCTCACCCATCAAGCCTCGTTTATCCAATACTATGCCATCTCCAGTATGACTGACATATTCCGTTTCTAACCGTGTCACCGCTTGCTCAAAATAAGAGACATCACATTGCGCCAACTCCCCTAAACGGCACACAGCATGCACCGTTTGCGGATACCTCTCTACACAAGTAGGCATTAACACTTGGCGAATCCAATTTCTATCATAGGTGGTATCTAAATTTGATGCATCTTCTCCATAAAAACAATGTAACCACTTCGCATAGTCTTGTAATACTTGCTTGGGCACAGTTAAACAAGGTCGCCACACATCTTCCGTTATGGCCTTCATACCTTGCAAGCCCTCTAGCCCAGATCCACGTAATAGATGCGCTAAAATGGTTTCCCCTTGATCATCTAAGTGGTGAGCTGTCACAATATATTCATAGCCCTGATCTTCTGCAATGTCTCGCAAATGCGCATACCGCAGTTGACGCCCCATCATTTCAAAGGATACCCCTACTTCTTTAGCCTTTTCCATAACATGTTCTTGGACTGTAAAACAAGGCATCCCAAATTGCAACGCATACCATTCCACCAAAGTGACTTCTTCCGCTGCCTCTAGTCGTAGACCATGGTCCATAGTAAACACACCTACATTTGTGAATCCTTCTAGGTACATATAATGCAACAAAGCAATTGAGTCTACCCCACCAGAACAAGCGAGCAATAAAGGTGTATCCTTTGTAATCAACTCACCCATAGCTTCTGTGATAGCTTGTCTAAAGCGCAACAGAGTACTCCACATATCTCCGTACAAACTTTTCTCTTCGCTGCGATTCATAGGCATAGTACAGTGAAACATACGGTGCCGATACGTATGATACTGATTAATACAATCTTCTCCATAGAATGCATTCAACACAGTGCGACTGTGGTCTACTTGGTCTGCCAATTCTTCCATCGTCAGCAAGGGCACCACCATCTCCACATGTTTTCGTGTTTCATTCGCTTTTTCCACTTCAATAACAGTTTGAAAATCCCCTTGACTTTCATAAGCATCTAATAAACTATCCACCAAGGGTGCCCAGGAATAATAACTATCTCTATCTTCCACCATATTGTGATTGCCACCCTTCTAAGCCATCAGTTTCACTAACTACAATAGACCCAATTTGATAAGTATCCATCAATGATGTGATAATCTCAGCTCCTGGTACAATAATATCCACTCGACCTGCTTGTAAGCCTTTCACTTGCAAGCGTTCCTCTCTACTCATATAACGGAGTTGCAATATGATAGCTTCAATGGTTCCACGGTCCATACGATGCCCCTGAATTTTCTCAGGCATATACCTTTCCATTTCCAAGTCTATCGCTGCCAATGTTGTTACGGTGCCACCAATGCCAATAAAGTCGCCAAAAGTCCCTGTAATTGGTAATTCATCCCACATGTGAACAGTTTCTTCCCATACACGTTGCGGTCCTTCAATAGACATCTCTTGCATACGGACCGCACCAGCAGGATAGGATTTCGTAAAATATACACGACCTACATCGCCCAAGGCAATTTCCGTACTTCCTCCCCCTACATCAATAGTTGCATAGTGAAAGTCTGGGTTTTCATAGACCGTTGCCCCCTTAAATCCATAAGCAGCTTCTTCTTCGCCGGTCAATATACGATACTCCATAGGGCACACTTGCTTAGCTTTGTCTAGGAAGTCCTGACCATTCCCAGATTCTCGAATAGCACTCGTAGCAAGACCAATACGAATCGTAGCTCCATACGCATCCAATACATCTTGTATTTCCGTAAGAGCCTGTATCCCTCGAGCTATAGCTTCTTCAGTTAATAGACCATCACTTGCACGTCGTCCTAATTGAGTCGTCCAAATTTGCTTTCTTTCATTATTCCATTTTATTCCGTCATATGACCCTAACAAAACACGAAATGAGTTGGACCCTAAATCTACAATTCCAATTCGACTACCTTCTTCTACCTTATATTGCTCCATTTATATCACTCAACTTTCTAACTCTAGAACTTATATTAAAAAGTACAGGCTATCCTTGATGTACACAAAAAAAGTGATACTCAAGTATCACTTTCCTCTATCGAACATAAGGAACCTCTCCAGGTTTCACAAGCCCTAATTCTTCTCTTGCGATACCTTCAATATGCTTATCATCTTCCAATAATTTTTTTTGCTCAGATAAACTTTCATTTTCTTTTTTTAATTCCTGTAATTGTTGTTCTAACTGTTGTTTTTCTTGATGCAAACTATAAATCGTATACACCTGTTGCACTAATACCAGTGCAAAAATAATAAGTACAGCATACCGAATTTTGTTCCAAATCACATTGGCTTTCGGCTTTGCCATTCGCTTTTGCCTTCTATTTACATTCGCCATTAGCATCACCCCTGTAGTTTATTCTATATAAACATTATAGCATATCCAAATAATTCCGTGTGAAATTCATTAACTTCAACTAGATAAAGCATATCGATGCACATAGCATAAAAAGCGACCCCCTAGGAGGTCGCCTTTTATATGTGAATGTAAGGATTAACTATTCACCTTTGTAGTTCAACACTTTTTGAGTTACAGGTGTTGCATGTTTTTCAAAGTATTGAAGTGCTACTTCTGGGAACATAGCGTATGTTAATACGTCTTCTTCTGTTACGCCAGTGAAGCCTTTTGCTTCAAGATCAGCACGCATTTTTTCCATTTCTGGAGCTACATCATCAGCTGGACGATGAGTGATAGGAGTTTCATCACCAATGATTAATTCTTTAATTTCTGGTTTAACAGCTGCTGGAAGTTGGCCGTATTTACCACGAACTAAGTCTTTTACTTCAGCTGGAGTAGTCATATAACGAGGATTTCCTTGAGATTGGAACAATACGTTCATCATAGCCATTGTACCAACGATTTGAGATGTTGGAGTTACCAATGGAGGGAAACCAAGGTCTTCACGAACGCGAGGCATTTCATCCATTACGTCGAAGAATTTATCAGCCATACCCATTTCTTTCAATTGATTTTGAGTATTGGACAACATACCACCAGGAATTTGGTAATGACGAACTTCTGGCAATACTTCATGAGCTGGAGTTAAGCCGAATTCATCAGCGATTTCTTTACGAACACCACGGAAGTATGTAGCTAATTCACGCATTTTTGCAAGGTCTAAACCAGTATCATATGGAGTGCCTTTGAAGATTTCAACAATAGATTCAGTAGCAGGTTGGCTAGTTGCATGACCGAATGGGCTCAATGCAGTGTCGATGATATCAACACCAGCTTCCACTGCTTTTAAGTATGTAGCAGATGCTAAACCGCAAGTGAAATGGCTATGTAAATCGATGTCGAATTTTTCGCCAAACTCTTTACGCAAATCTTTTACTAAGGATTCTGCATCGTATGGAGCTAACAAGCCGGACATATCTTTGATGCAAAGGGAATCGATACCCATTTCTTTCAATTCTTTAGCTACATTTACGAAACTTTCGTTAGTGTGTACAGGGCTGATCGTGTAAACCATAGTACCTTGTACATGAACGCCTGCTTTGTTACCTGCTTCGATAGCAGCACGCATGTTACGAGGATCGTTCAATGCGTCGAAAATACGGATGCGGTCCATACCATTTTCTTTCGCTTTGCGAACGAATGCTTCTACTACATCATCAGCATAATGTTTGTAACCCAATAAGTTTTGACCACGAAGTAACATTTGTAATGGTGTATTTTTTAAATTCGCTTTCAATGTACGAAGACGTTCCCATGGGTTTTCGTCCAAGAAACGGATACAGCTATCGAATGTAGCACCACCCCAGCATTCCAAAGCATCATAACCAATTTCATCCAATTGTTGCAATGCTGGAAGCATGTGTTTCATACGCATACGTGTCGCCAAAATAGATTGATGACCATCACGAAGAACTGTTTCTACTAATCTTACTCTTTTTGCACTCATAATCCTTCTCCTTCACATTGACCCTTCCCTATCCAGACTCTACCACCTGATAGAAGGGGAATTATTAAATACATGAGTAACAGTTATCTCATGTATATATACATACCTATATTAGACTACTAAACGTCGTCTTTGTCAACCTGAATACATGCTTTTTAATCATATGAATTTTATCGATGTAGTTCCATCTTTTTCCACTACTCTAGAGGGATTTTATTACTTTTGTTTCAATATTCATTGTCAACTTATAGCCATGTTATTTTACTTTTTTAGGAGCTGTTTCTAGCAAGATATGATTCCCATTTCTTTTTACTTGAATTGAAAAATCTTTTACATCATCTTTAAAATAATCCATTTTTATCGCTAATAACAACTTACCAATTTCTGTTTTAATACGTTCTGTTAAAAACTCTTGGTAAAAATCATCTTCACTTTTTTGTTCTTTATATTTGTTAGACGTTTTGTTACCAACCTTGGCATCATCTTTCAATATAGCTGTCTCGAAAGTTTCTTCTTCTATAAACCCCTTCATCATATCCGCATCACTCAATCCTTTTTGGATTTTTAATTTTGCCATTTTTCAGTTACCTCCTTCCATACCTTCCATAATTTTACTTCTATTATGACTAATTGTTATAGCATTTTATGATATATAGTGAATTTTATTACTGAAAATTACAACCTATACAGTTAATTTATTTCTTCTTTTCTGTAGAATTAGCATTTTTTGTAGCTTCTTTATCCTTTACGATAGAGTCCACTGTAATTTCTTCTAATTCTTTTGGGTTATCATAGGTATAAATTTTATTAAATCCTACCCCTAATTTACCTTCATAGGCTTCTAGAGCACGATTCTTTTCATCTACTTTTACAATGTAAATCAATTGTCCTTGGGTCACACCAATTAAACGGAATTTTCCTGGCGGGTTGATAGCACGCCAACCGCCTTCTGTACCATTGAACATGAATACATCGCCAGTCCGTACATTATCATAGAAAAACCGATCTTCATTGTAGAACATACCAATACGCCCAATATCGGATGCTTGCATATACACACGACGAGTATCATAGTTTGCATCCGTACGATACACACGGTATGCACCATCACCTACACGGACTTTCATATACACCACATTCGTTGCGGCAGAATATGCCACATCCGTGATCCGTGCACCATTCGGCACAGAATTAATGGTGGTATCAATTTCATGATCTGGTGCTTCTGGATCAATACGGGCTAAGACCACGTCATTGTGTTTACCACCAAATAAACCAACGATGGCTAAGTTACGATCTGACATCCATTCAAAATAAGATACTTCTCGTTCTTTTAAATCTAGCGTCACCGGTGCTTCTTTGCCAGCCGTATAAATATCTACCCGATTCTGTTCCACCACTGCCATGTATTTATGGTCGTGGGAATAATAGCGAGTCCCTTCTTTTACATCAGGAAAGTTTTTATCTACTTCTTCCCCATTGGTGACCTGAAAGTTCGTGGTAGGCGCTAAGTATACTTGGTCTAAATAATAATAGACCCCACCTTGTAATACTAAGCCCAGCAAAAAGGCTGTGGTTACTTTTCCAAAGGTATTCATAGACTCTCCTATTTTACGATAAATACAGTAGGAATCATACGTTCCCCTAACAAATCTGCAGGCTTATTCACAGTTTTACCATTGTAGAACAAAGTTGTACTTGAACCACCATCTAAGTTAGCTGCAATAACAGCTCCTTCTTGGAATAGGATATCTTGCACATCACGCAAGGTAGCCCCAGCAGAATAGGCTTGACGACCATCGATAACTAAGAATAGGACCGTACCATCTTTCTTTTGTGCAATGGCAGTTCTAGGTCCAATCCCCCAACCACCATCACCATCGGTAATTAACTTTTTGCCATTTACGATAAGAGGTGGCCCAAAGGTTAAGCCTTCTTTGGCGCCCATTTCTTTTAATTCCCGTTTATTATAGGTTCCAGCAATTAAATTACCAGATTTTGTAAATCCGATAAAATCTACATCTTCATCAGGTCCTACGTCTTTACCGATGACATATTCGCCATCATGCAAAATAAATCCATAAGGAGAACGGCCCGTACCCGTTCCATTTGGATCGTGGAAACCACCGCCATTGATAGCTGCTACTGCTCCGTTAAGGCGTGCAATGTTACTAGTGGTTTCCCCTTTTTCATTCAACTGTGGCGCTGTAGCCACTTGAATCCGTCGGGGATCTGGGATTTCTAGTAAAAAGCCCGTATACCGATTAGATTCAATCTTTCGTAAATTCAAAGATGTATCTTCTTTCACATCGAATTTAAATAATTCTTGGTTTTCACCTGTACCTACAGTGCCTACAATTTTCTGAATTTCTTCAGGCGTATACAGCCATGTAATATAATGTGGGTGGCGAGACCGTAAAATAGCACCTACTACGGTGCGTTTAATATTATCAAAAGGTCCAAATAGCACTACAATAGGTGCTGTTATAGCTGTAAATACAAACATAAGAAGGATAAATTTTACCCATCCTTTTCTAAAAAAAGAACCCATATAGTATGCTCCTTTATCTATTCATAACCTATACTGTTGGCAAACTACTGTATTGACCACAGCAGCTTCCCCTTGGATATAGAATGTATATAATCTTTAGTAAACCTCTAACCCTTGTAAGATCTTTAGGCGCGTAGAAATGCATACCCCTTCATATGAGAAATTAGGATATACCTCTTCTAAGGGCTCCAATACAAATTGCCGATCCCAAAAATATGGATGGGGCACTACCAAAGTAGATTCCTCCACTCGAACACAATGACCCTTTTCATCTTCTATCCAAACAATATCTAAGTCCAAAGTCCTAGGTCCCCAGTGAATTTCGCGCTGCCTACCTGCTAGGCGCTCAATGTGCAATATAGTTTCTAGCATTGCAAGAGGTTCTATGATGGCTACTACTTTTAAAATTCCGTTCAAAAATGGTCCTTGCTCTACAGGGCCCCACGGAGGCGTTTCAATCCAACTAGAATGGTCCACACTTCTAACACTATCTGTACAAACCAACTGTTCCACAGCAAACGCTAAGTATCCTTCACGGTCACCTAAATTCGAGCCCACACCAATATAGTAGGTATACATTATAATTGACCTCGTGTAATCACTACTTCTACATAATCCAATACCCCTGGGATAGGAGCTTCTGGCTTACGCACTGTCACCGAAAGACCTTTTATTCCTATATAGGTATTCATCAAATCATCCGCAATAAGAGTCCCCACTCGTTCTATTAATCTCTGTGGTGGGCCCTCGACAATCGTCTTTGTTCGTTCATATACCTCTGCATAATTAACAGAATCTTCAATACTGTCAGATTGGCCTGGTTTCGTTAAATCTACGGACATAGAAATATCCACAAAAAAGCGTTGTCCTAGCTCATTTTCACTCGTTAAATTACCATGGTATCCATAAAACGCCATATTGTGTAAATTGATTTTGTCCATTACTCACCTCGTAATAGTACATCTGCTACTGTTATAGCCCGTTTATGCATTTCTACATTATGCACACGCACCATATCAACACCTTGAATCATGCCTGTAATACAAGTTGCAACGGTCCCTTCATCGCGTTGATCCACTGGAATCTCATTTAAAATTGTCCCAATAAAACGTTTGCGACTAGGTGCTAATAAAACAGGATATTCGTATACTGTAATCTCGCCTAACCGCTGGATTACCTCAATATTTTGTGCATAATCTTTACCAAATCCAATCCCTGGATCAAGCCAGATATTTTGTGGCTTTACCCCTTCTTTTAATGCTAAATTCACAGAGGAAAAGAAAAACGCCTTCATATCGTCAATGATATCGTCATAATCAATAGTATTTTGGTTATGCATAATGATAACAGGCACATCGTATTTCGCCGCTACTGCAGCCATATCTTTGTCATATTTTAAACCCCAAATATCATTTAAAATATGAGCTCCATGAGATAGGGCAAAATCCGCTGTTTCTGCACGATATGTATCCACCGATACAGGGACTGATGCCACATCTAACACGGGCAGCAAAATATCTTTCATGCGCTCAATTTCTTCTGCTATAGAGATTTGTGTATGTCCCGGACGTGTAGATTCTACGCCTACATCAAGGATATCCGCCCCTTGCTCTATCATTTGTTTGGCATGGGTTACAGCTGTTTCAGAAGTGTTGTAACGACCTCCATCGGAAAAAGAATCTGGAGTGCCATTTAAAATCCCCATAATTAATGTGCGATCTTTCAGTTCTAATTGTTTACCGTCTTGCCAGCTGTACTTGCGGTACTTAAACATGATCCTTACCTCCTAATAATACCAATGCTTCCTCCCGTAACGTCCCTATGGGCTCTAATATGCCAGTAGCTACTATCGTTTTTGCTACCGTTTCTTGTGCAACTTCACCTTTCATAAGCATGCATAGATGCGTCGCTTCTACCATCACCATAGCCCCCAATACATCGCCATCTTCCACTAAAGATGCAGCAATATCATGAGTCAATCGTTCTTGTAATTGTGGACGCTTCGCAAAAACATCCACCAAAGCTTTCAAACGACCTAATCCAAATACTTTACCATCCCTCGGGTGATACACAATATGTACTTTTCCATAGAAAGGCATTAAATGATGTTCGCAAATCGAATAAAACGGTATATGATTCACTGATACAAGGCCCATATGCTCCGTAGGATATACATCACCTAGAGCCTCTTTTCCGGTACTGTGACGTCCAGAAAACAAGCCTTCAAACAACGTGGCCACACGCTTTGGCGTATCTGTCATGCCCTGAGCATCAAGATCGATACCAAGGCCTTCTAATAATTGGCGTACACCCGTCAGGGCTTGTTCTTTCATAGTCATCTCCTAAATAATCTTCGTGGTCCAATCTTCTATAGTCCAAATATCAGTGACCCACGATTCATAAAACTCCGGTTCATGGCAGACGAGGACAATCGTTCCTTTAAATGCCTGTAAGGCCCCTGCCAACTCCGCTTTTGCATCTACATCTAAATGGTTCGTAGGTTCATCTAGTACAAGTACATTATAAGACTCTTGCATCAATTTACAAAGACGAACTTTTGCATTTTCACCACCTGATAGCACTCGCATTTGACTTGTAATATGTTCATTCGTCAAACCACAACGAGCCAAGGCGGCACGAACTTCAGAATTCGTTAAGGACGGATAGGCATCCCAAATATAATCTAAGGCAGTCTTTGAATTGTCTCTGCTATCTTCTTGGGCAAAGTAACCGACTTGTAAAAATTCACCTTTTTCAATGTTTCCAGACAATGCCGGAATCATACCCAATAAAGTTTTCAACAACGTCGTTTTACCTAATCCATTCACACCTTGAATGGCAATTTTTTTACCTCGCTCAATGACTACTTCTACAGGCCGTGTCAGCGGTTCATCATACCCTAATACAAGATCTTTCGCATCGATGATAAAACGGCTTGGGGTACGTCCCTCTTTGAATCCAAAGGATGGTTTTATCTTTTCTTGTGGTTTTTCTAAGATTTCCATTTTTTCTAAGCGCTTCGCTCTTGAGTTTGCCATACCGCGGGTAGCCACACGAGCTTTATTACGTTGAATGAAATCTTTCATATCTGCCACTTCTTGTTGTTGCCGCTCATAAGCACGTAAAGCTTGTTGTTTTTTTACTTCGTAAGCTGCTAAGAATTGGTAATAGTCTCCAGTATATCTTGTAAGCTGCGCTTGCTCGATATGATAAATGACGTTCACCACGGAATTTAAAAACTCTACATCATGAGAAATTAAGATAAAAGCATTTTCATAATTTTGTAAGTAGTTTTGCAACCATTTAATATGGTCCACGTCTAAATAGTTCGTCGGTTCGTCCAATAGCAAAATCGTCGGTTGTTCTAACAACAATTTTGTGAGCAATACCTTTGTCCGTTGACCACCACTCAAATCCATAACATCACGGTCAAGACCGATATCCATCAAACCTAAGCCTTGAGCAGTCCGTTCGATAGTGGCATCTATTTCATAGAAACCACGTTGCTCTAACATCTCTTGCCATTCGCCAGTAAGCTCCATGAGCTCATTCATTCTATCCTCAGAACAGTCGCCCATCTCTAAATAAGCATCTTGCAGTTGTTGTTCAATACCATAGAGAGAATCGAAGGCGCCTCGTAATACATCACGAATGGTCATCCCTTTTTCTAGAACGCTGTGCTGATCTAAGTAGCCTACTGTCACTTGATTAGACCATTCTACCTTACCTTCGTCGGGCATCAAATGCCCAGTAATAATATTTAAAAAGGTAGACTTCCCTTCTCCATTGGCACCAATTAGACCTACATGTTCGCCTTTCAGCAAACGGAAGGATGCATCATCCAATATTTGTCTTGCCCCAAATCCATGGGTTACATTCGTTACAGTTAAAACACTCATATTTATTCTCCAAACTATTGTTATGTATCCTTTTATTATACGTTAACATGGAAATAATTTCTAGTTTTTAAACATCTGTCCTGTTGTTTTTATATTTTCTGTGTATTTACGCATGACACTATATAGGTGTATACTAAAATCATTCTTATAATATCCTACTGATTTGCAATAGAATATATTTCTTTACCTCAAATATATAAACTTTGTTTTCTAAGAAACAGTATATAGACCTACATCCTTCGGATGTGCCAGTATAAAAGCATATATTACGGATAGTATACTAATAATACTGTTGTGTAAAGATATCTATTGCCCGCAAAAGGAGTGTGTCCTATGAATCAAGTACCTACTATATTATCTATTCAAGATATGAGTTCTGTCGGTCGTTGCTCATTAACCGTTTTCATACCTTTGGTAAGTGCTCTACGATGCCAACCTATTCCATTACCAACAGCTGTACTGTGCAATCATTTAGAATATCCTAACTTTGAATTGGTGGACATTACGGATCATCTTGAAAGTTTCTACAACTGTTGGAACAAAAACGACATCACCTTCGATGCCATCCAAAGCGGATTCTTAGCATCACCAGAACAAATTCGCCTCGTAGAAGATGCCATTGAACGATTCGGGAAAGATAAATTAGTTGTTGTCGACCCTGCTATGGCAGATGACGGCAAACTGTATTCCATCTACAATGATGAAATGGTGAAAGAAATGCGCAAACTTATCACCAAAGCATTCATCATTAAGCCAAACTACACAGAGGCTTGTTTCCTCTTAGATATACCTTATGACCCTACGCCTCAATCAGAAGAGGGCATCTATGACATGTGTCGTAGATTGCATGCGCAAGGCCCTGAGTATGTGGTTCTATCTAGTTTACCATCTGATAACGCTGCGCTCATCGCTGTCTATCGTGGTAGCACAGATACCATCACATGGGTATCCAATCCATTAGTACAAGTAAAAGCACATGGTACAGGAGATACTTTCACAGCTATCTTAACAGCCCTCGTATTACGTGGCTATACCCCTGAAGAAGCCTCACAAATTGCAGGTAAGTTTACCACTGAAGCTGTGAAATTTACACATGAAGAAATCGGCTCCCTTCGCGATGGCTTAGCCTTAGAGCTTCTATTAGACCGTTTAATTTCCATTCCCAACCCATAATAAGGAGGTTCCATGAACACTTACAAAACAAACAATAATACGACCCAAACTAACAATCCAACAACATCACAGCATACAAACCAGTCTGTATCTACTAACTCAAGATCCACAACAAAAGATCTTATATATATTGGATTATTATCTGCCCTATGCATTGTTTTTACGACGATTAAGGTGCCATTACCAACAGGCGCTATGGTGCACCTTGGTTCCGCCGCCCTATTCTCAATGGCATCCGTGTTCGGCGGATTCTATGCGGGTTTAGCTGGCGCTATCGGATCAGGTATTTTTGACATCATCATGGGCCATTCCCAATACACAGTATTTTCCATCGTCATCAAAGGATTAGCCGGTGTTATCGTGGGCTTACTAACAGTCGGTTGGAGACCATCTGTACCAGTTCGTGCCGTTTCCACCTTGCGTTTACTCTTCGCCATGATCGTGGGCGCCCTTTGGACCGCAGCAGGCTACTTCGTGGCATGGTGGGTCGTGCTAGATAGCTATATCGCTGCCGTAACAAGACTACCAGCCTCCTTCCTAACCAGCGGCATCGGGATCTTAGTAGCCTTGCTATTAATTCCCATCTTGCGCCGTATCCCTCGTAAATAATTTGGCATACTGTTGAAAGTATGGTATACTAGACATAACAAAAGAGAGCCCTCAACGTGTCGAAGGCGTTAGGCTCATCTCAAGGTACTAAAATTGAAAAAGCCTAACGTGTTGAGGTGGCTAGACCTCATCCGTTAGGCTTTTCACTTACATATTTAAGTAAGTTAAAAATGCTATAACAAGCATAAGAAATTGTATCAATAAAGATAAACATTCAAATGGTGTCATAGTATCACATCCTCCGATTATAGGAAGAGATAAGCCCAACACACGTTGCTGACTCTCTTGTTTATAGTATAGCACAATTTATGCAAATTGTTGACTTTTAATGCCCCCTAAGGATCGTAGCTATATGTAGTAGCCTGTGGCGGTTATAGATTAACTAAATTAGATAGGCAAAAACCCGTGGTATACGTCTGAAGAAACATTATGAAATACCGTTTCTGAAGACGTGTGCCACGGGCTTTGTTCTGCCTATTCTGTTCATCGCCACAGGCTAGGTAACTTAACCAGTAACGACTTTACTCATGAATTTTTCGTTATTAATAATAAACCTTTCATGTGTGCCACGGCCGATAATTTTTTCACCCTCTTTAGCTACTACTTCAAAGGTTACTTTTCTACCCTCAACAGCTACTACCGTTGCCATTGCCGTAATCGTTGCTCCTAAAGGACTAGCTGCTTCATGGCTTGTTTCCATGCGAATCCCAACGGATCCTTCGCCGTCCCCCAAATCACCTTGAATACCAGTGTGGGCTGCTTTCTCCATCAATGCCACCATCGCAGGTGTGGCAAACACAGGTAACGTACCACTACCCATATACTCCGCTGTATTGTTAGCTTCCACTACCACCGTAGCCATACCTACTTGTCCAATCTCGATTGCCATAGAAACTCCTTTCCAATATATTATTTATACAGAATATCATTTACATACATTCTAGTACTTTTTTGAATTTTGTTATGTTTTCTCTATAAAACAAATATATTATTTTATATCCGCTCTACATACATACGAAGCCAATTAACAACATCCTCATAAGACTTCTCGCCAGTAGCTATATCAATAATTAAAGACTTCTTTTCTTCTAGAGTAGCATTAATTATATATCCATTAGCAGTTCTCTAATTCTTTATATAATTCATAATTTTCTA
>OBVV01000323.1_pt1 | contig 21179 bp, 3 predicted proteins | sample 1476221 | NCBI WGS metagenome assembly OBVV01 (sample SAMEA2580029, study PRJEB22360) | human gut metagenome | biome: human gut; feature: human-associated habitat; material: faeces | place: Denmark | collected 2008/2010 | reverse complement strand
TGGTGATACAGTAACTAATACAAAAGCAGTTATCTCTGGTGTAGCTAAAAATGATTTGTCTAACATTACAGATGCAGGTAAAAAAGTTATCACTGGCTTAGGAACTGTTATAGAAGCTGGTACAGGTATTACGCTTGGCACAACGAAGGAAGATCCTAAGACAGGTCAAAAAACATATACCATTAATGCAGACAAACAAGTAGAATCTGTTACTAAAGCAGATGCAGAAACTGGTGATGAAAATATCGCAACTGTAACTATGATGGATAATACTGTAGATAAAACAGCGAATGCTCGTTATGGTGTTGGCGTATCTAAAAAAGCAGTAGCTAATATTGCTAAAGATGCAGTGGAAGTGAAAGCTGGAGACAATGCAGATAATGTTACTGTAGATAAAGATACTAATACAGAGGGTAAAACAATCTACAAAGTATCTGTGGCTAAAACAAAATTAGCAGCTGGTACAAATACAACTGTAGGAGGCAAAGGCACAGAAGCTGAGCCATACAAAGTTAATGTAGCAGGTAACTTAGGTAACATTACATCCATTACGAATGAAGCTGGCTCTGGCAAAGTGACATTCGATAACAATGGTGTTGTGAAAGTAGATGGAGATCATCCAGTATCTATCGATGGCAAAGGAGGCTATATCGATGGCTTACAAAACACAACATGGAATGTAACAAACCCAGTAGCAACTCCAGGACGTGCAGCTACAGAAGATCAGTTAAAAGCAGTTAACGATGAAGTGAATAACAAAGCAGATAAAACTGCATTGTGGGATTTAGCTGTTAATAATGGTACATCTACAGACAAAGTAGCTCCACAAGCTACGAATGTGGCAGGCGAAAATAAACGTATCGTATTACAAGGTGAATCCGGCGTTACTGTTAAGCAAGAAAATGGTGTGATTACAATTGGCGCTGAAAAAGGCGTAGACAACGATACAATAACAACTGTTACATCTTCTGACGATACTGTTACTGTTGATACTGTAGGTGGAAATACCCATGCATACGATGTGAAAGTCAATGCGAAAAAGCTGGGAGAAGCACAAGCCTTAATCTTCGTAGATAACAATGGCAACCAAGTATTCAAACAACCAGATGGTACATTCAAATATGCTAATGGTAATACTTACGCAGGCGATGTACACACGAAAGTGAATACACAAGCTCCACAACGTGTAGACAATGTAGGTTCTGCAATTGATACGACAGTTGTTAATAATGCAGATGGACAGCCTAAAACAGATGCAACGTATCTTGAAAAATTAGAAGCTGCGGCAAAAGACCCTGTAACAGGTAAATCTGCTGTTAACGTATCTGACCTTAAACAAGCATCTGACGCAAGTATTGCTAAAGCAGTGACTGATGCGACAGATAAAGGTATGAAATACGGTGCTAACCTTCCTGCCGAAACTGGTGGAAATAATGTTGTTACAAACAAACTTGGCTCTACAGTGAAGATTGTGGGTACTGCAGACGTAACGAATGCTACAGAAGCAGATAAACAATACGATGGTAATAACGTCATCACAACAGTTGGACAAGACGCTAATGGCGACACAACGGTAACTGTGAAGTTGAACAAAGATTTAACATCTAAATCCTTAACAACGAATACAGTAACTGTGAAAGGCGAACCAGGTAAAGACGGCCAACCAGGCAAAGATGCTGTAGTGGCTGTTGGTGAAAAAGGTGAACCAGGTAAAGATGGTTCTAACGGTACTATCGGTGTAAATGGTAAAGACGGCTCTGCTGTTGTAATCAACGGTAAAGACGGCTCTATCGGTTTGACTGGTCCTAAAGGTGAAAAAGGCAACAGCGTTGTCATCAATGGTAAAGATGGTAAAATCGGAGCCAAAGGTGAAGACGGTAAATCTGTTGTCATCAATGGTAAAGACGGTACAATCGGCTTAACTGGACCGAAAGGGGCAGATGGACAACCAGGCAAATCCCTTACTATTGGTATGAAAGATGGCTATAATGGTGAGGATGGAGCTGATGGTGTTCCAGGCGTTCGTGGTGAGAAAGGTGTTGACGGTAAAGACGGCATCACTCGTATCGTATACACAGAAGGTGGTAAAGAACGCCAAGTAGCTACTATGGACGACGGCTTACAATTTACTGGTAATAACTCTGACACTGTGAACAAACATCGCTTGAACACATTGGTGAATATCGTTGGTGAAGGCGTAACGAAGGAAGCAGCGAACACATTTGAGTCTGCTACTGGCAACATCTTAGTCGCAGCTAATGGCACAACAACATTGACTGTAAAAATGAACAAAAACCTTGCTAATATCAGCAGTATTACTAATGCAGCAGGTAATGGCAAAGTTGAGTTCAAAGACAATGGCGTAACTACTTTCAGTAGTGGCAACAACGGCACTGACGGTACTGACGGTACAGATACACCTGTTGTTATCAATGGTAAAGATGGAAAAGTTACAGCAGGAACTGTAGGCCTTGACGGTAAAGCAGGAACTGTGAAAGCTAACGATATTACAGTTGGTAAACAATCTGTAACACCTGGTGAGAATGGTGTAGCGCCTGCAACTGGTGGAATACCGACAGAAGGCAACTTCATTACTGGTTTAGATAACAAAGACTGGAATGTGGCAACTCCTAGCTATGTATCTGGCCGTGCAGCAACGGAAGATCAATTGAAAAAAATCTCCGAAGCTATTGCAGCTAAATCTGGCAGTGACTATCGTTTAGTGGCTAATAAGGAAGCTGGAACTGACGGTAAATATAAACCGACTGCTGATGGGGATATTAACTTAACAGTAGAAGATCCTACAGATGCAACGAACGCGAAAACCGTGACAATCACAGATGTAGCTAAAAAATCTGACTTAGATACAGTGAAAGGTCAAGTAGGTAACACTATAGCTCTTGGTGATGATACGGCTACTGGTACAACAACGGCTAAATCATTGAAAGATGGTAACGTGAAGTTCAATATCAAAGGTGACACACATTATATCAGTACAGCTGCTAATGGCGATGATGTAACGGTATCTTTGAATACGAAACAAGTGGCACAAGACCAAGCCTTGATTTACGTAGATAATGCTGGTAACCAAGTATTCAAACAACCAGATGGTACTTTCAAAAATGCGGATGGCACTAAGTATGAAGGCGATGTACATACGAAAGTGAATACACAAGCTCCACAACGTGTAGACAATGTAGGTTCTGCAATTGATACGACAGTTGTTAATAATGCAGATGGACAGCCTAAAACAGATGCAACGTATCTTGAAAAATTAGAAGCTGCGGCAAAAGACCCTGTAACAGGTAAATCTGCTGTTAACGTATCTGACCTTAAACAAGCATCTGACGCAAGTATTGCTAAAGCAGTGACTGATGCGACAGATAAAGGTATGAAATACGGTGCTAACCTTCCTGCCGAAACTGGTGGAAATAATGTTGTTACAAACAAACTTGGCTCTACAGTGAAGATTGTGGGTACTGCAGACGTAACGAATGCTACAGAAGCAGATAAACAATACGATGGTAATAACGTCATCACAACAGTTGGACAAGATGCTAACGGCGACACAACAGTAACTGTGAAGTTGAACAAAGATTTAACATCTAAATCCTTAACAACCAACACAGTAACTGTAAAAGGTGAACCTGGCAAAGACGGTCAAAACGGTAAAGATGCGGTAGTGACTGTAGGTGAAAAAGGTGAACCAGGTAAAGATGGCTCTAATGGTACTATCGGTGTGAACGGTAAAGATGGCTCTGCTGTTGTAATCAACGGTAAAGATGGCTCTATCGGAATGAATGGCAAAGATGGTGCTAACGGTCTTACTATGAAAGGCGACAAAGGTGCAGTTGGTTTAGATGGCACAGATGGCGCTAATGGTAAAGACGGTATGACTCGTATCGTATATGAAACGAAACATGCAGACCCTAACAATGCTGGTAAAGAAATCACAGTGAAACATGAAGTAGCTACGATGGATGATGGTCAAAAATACAGCGGCGATAACTACGAAGCAGCGACTGCAACTAAAGCTGAATCGAATGTGATCAACAAAAAACTAAACGAACGTTTAGAAATCGTTGGTGGCGCAGATAAAGCTAAACTGACTGACAACAATATCGGCGTCAATGCAGATGGTGGTAAGCTAAAAGTTCAATTAGCTAGCGAGTTAACAAGCATCAACTCGATTACGAATGCAACAGGCAATGGCAAAGTTGAGTTCAAAGGCGATGGGGTCACAACCTTCAGTAGTGGTGCAACGGCTGGCGATAAAACAGTAAGCATCGACGGCAAAGCTGGTAAAGTGACTGTCGGAACTGGCGGCAATCCTGTGGTTGTTGATGGTTCTATCGGAGAGATCACAGGTTTAACGAACAAAACATTAGATGCAGCTGACTTCGGTACCAAAGGACGTGCAGCAACAGAAGAACAATTGAAACTAATTCAAGGTCAATTGGGCACTGGCAAGTTATCTTTTGGAGCGAACCTTCCTGCTACAGCGGGCGGTAATAAGGTTGTTGAAAATGCGTTAGGTTCTACTGTAAAGATTGTGGGTACAGCTAATGTAACGGCAGATGATAACTACGATGGCAACAACGTAGTGACAACTGTTGAAAAAGGTACTGATGGTAATACAACTGTAACTGTGAAGTTGAATAAAGATTTAACATCTAAATCTGTAACAACGAATACAGTAACTGTAAAAGGTGAACCAGGTGCTAATGGTCAAGATGGTAAAGATGCTGTAGTGACTGTTGGTGAAAAAGGTGAACCAGGTAAAGATGGTTCTAACGGTACTATCGGTGTCAATGGTAAAGACGGCTCTGCAGTTGTAATCAATGGTAAAGACGGTACAATCGGCTTAACTGGTCCTAAGGGAGTAGATGGTGCACCAGGCAAATCCATCAACATTGGCATGAAAGATGGCTATAATGGCGAGGATGGAGCTGATGGTGTTCCAGGCGTTCGTGGCGAAAAAGGTGTTGACGGCAAAGACGGCATCACTCGTATCGTATACACAGAAGGTGGTAAAGAACGCCAAGTAGCTACTATGGACGACGGCTTACAATTTACTGGTAATAACTCTGACACTGTAAACAAACATCGCTTAAACACATTGGTGAATGTCGTTGGCGAAGGTGTTGCAAAAGATCAAGTAGATGGATTTGAATCTGCAAGTGGTAACATCTTAGTCGCAGCTGATGGCAAAACGACATTGACTGTAAAAATGAACAAAAACCTTGCTAATATCAGCAGCATTACTAATGCAGTAGGTAATGGCAAAATTGAGTTCGGTACAGATGGAGTGACTACTTTTAGTAGTGGCAACAACGGTGTTAATGGTACAGATATTCCTGTCACAATCAATGGTAAAACGGGCACAGTACAAGCAGGTGGCGTGACTGTAGGTAAACAATCTGTAACTCCAGGTGTCGATGGTACGGCTCCTACAACAGGTGGTGTAGCTGAAACTGGTAACTATGTAACTGGTCTTGGTAACACAGCTTGGAAGGTGGACAACCCAACCTATGTCTCTGGCCGTGCAGCAACGGAAGATCAATTGAAATCCGCTACGACAGGATTAGTAGATAAAGGTTTGGTATTTGATGCTAATACTGGTGGAGCTAAAACAAATAAACTTGGCTCTACAGTGAAAATCCAAGGTACTGCGGAAGTTCCTGCTGATGCTACGGATGCAGATAAAAACTATGATGGTAAAAACGTATTAACATCTATCGAACAAGATCCAAATACTGGCAACACAACGGTAACTGTGAAGTTGAATAAAGATTTAACATCTAAATCTGTAACAACGAATACAGTAACTGTAAAAGGTGAACCAGGCGCTAATGGTCAAGACGGCAAAGATGCAGTCGTGACTGTGGGTGAAAAAGGTGAACCAGGTGTAGCTGGTAAAGATGGCTCTAACGGTACAATCGGCGTCAATGGTAAAGATGGTTCTGCAGTTGTAATCAACGGTAAAGACGGCTCTATCGGAATGAATGGCAAAGATGGTGCTAACGGTCTTACTATGAAAGGTGACAAAGGTGCAGTTGGATTAGACGGCACAGATGGCGCTAATGGTAAAGACGGCATGACTCGTATCGTATATGAAACGAAACATACAAATCCTGAAACTGGTAAAGAAACAATTGTGAAGCATGAAGTTGCTACGATGGATGACGGACAAAAATATAGTGGCGATAACTACACCGCAGCAACAGCAACTGAAGCTGAAGCGAATGTGATCAACAAAAAACTAAACGAACGTTTAGAAATCGTTGGTGGTGCAGATAAAGCTAAATTGACAGACAACAACATCGGTGTTAATGCAACAGATGGCAAGTTGAAAGTTCAATTAGCTAGCGACCTAACAAGTATCAACTCTATTACCAATAAAGAAGGAAACGGTAAAGTTGAGTTCAAAGGCGATGGGGTCACAACTTTCAGTAGTGGTGCAACGGCAGGCGATAAAACAGTAAGCATCGACGGCAAAGCTGGTAAAGTTATTGTTGGTACTGATGGTAACCCAATCACTATAGATGGTTCTGTAGGAGATATCACTGGTTTAACGAACAAAACATTAGATGCAGCTGACTTCGGTACAAAAGGCCGTGCAGCGACAGAAGAACAATTGAAAGCCATTCAAGATCAAGTAGCAGGTGGAAAATTATCCTTCGGTGCTAATCTTGGTGTGAACGGTGGTGCGAACACTGTAGATAATAAACTTGGATCTACTGTGAACATTGTAGGTACTGCTAATGTAACAGCAGACGATAACTACGATGGCAACAACGTAGTGACAACTGTTGAAAAAGGTGCAGATGGCAATAGCACAGTGACTATCAAATTGAACAAAGATTTAACTTCTAAATCCTTAACAACAAACACCATTACTGTAAAAGGTGAACCAGGTGCTAATGGTCAAGACGGCAAAGATGCGGTAGTGACTGTGGGTGAAAAAGGTGCAGATGGCAAGCCAGGTTCTGACGGTGTTATCGGTGTGAACGGTAAAGACGGCTCTGCAGTCGTGATCAACGGTAAAGACGGCTCTATCGGATTGACTGGACCGAAAGGTGAAAATGGTAATAGCGTTGTAATCAACGGTAAAGATGGTAAAATCGGAGCCAAAGGTGAAGACGGTAAATCTGTTGTGATCAACGGTAAAGACGGCACAATCGGATTAACTGGTCCGAAAGGAGCAGATGGCACACCAGGTAAATCCTTAGACATCGGCATGAAGGATGGCTACAATGGTCAAGATGGTGCTGATGGTGTTCCAGGCGTTCGTGGCGAAAAAGGTGTTGACGGCAAAGACGGCATCACTCGTATCGTATACACAACGAAAGAAATTGATCCTGTAACAAAAGCTGAAAAAGTAGTAGAGCGTCAAGTAGCTACTATGGATGATGGCTTACAATTTACTGGTAATAATTCTGACACTGTAAACAAACATCGCTTAAACACATTGGTGAACATCGTTGGTGAAGGCGTGACGAAGGAAGCAGCGAACACATTTGAGTCCGCTACTGGCAACATCTTAGTCGCAGCTGATGGCAAAACAACATTGACTGTAAAAATGAACAAAAACCTTGCTAACATCAGCAGCATTACTAATGGTGCAAACTCTGGTAAAGTTGAGTTCAAAGACAATGGCGTAACTACTTTCAGTAGTGGCAACAACGGCACTGACGGTACAGATAAAGTTGTGACTATCAATGGTAAAGACGGAAAAGTAACAACTGGCGATACTGTTCTTAGCACAACAGGCTTAGCAGTAGGTGATCAAACGACTGGTACATTTGTTACGAAAGCTGGTACAGTGGTGAAAGACGGTGACGTGACGACTTCTACGACAGCAGGTGAAACTGTATATCGTGAAGGAGATAAAGCGACTACTATTAATACATCTGGTATCACTATCGAGAATGGTGATAAAACTGTATCCTTAACAAACAATGGTCTAGATAATGGCGGCAACAAAATTATCAACGTGGCTAGAGGTGAAAACGATACAGATGCTGTTAACGTAGCACAATTGAACGATGAAGTTGGTAAATCTAAAACAACTGTTTCCGTGAACGGTGAAGATAAAGATGCGAACAAAAATCTTTCCTTAACTGTTTCCACAGCAACTGATGGACACACTAACTATGACGTTCGTTTGGCAGATACGGTGACATTGGGTACTGAAGCGGCTAAACAAGTCACAATGGATGGCACAGCTGGTACTGTAACAGCAGGCACGGGTACTAACAGTGTGAAAGTAGATGGTTCTAAAGGCCAAGTGGTAGTCTCTGGCGTGATTGTAGGTAAACAATCTGTTACTCCAGGTGAGAATGGCGTGGCACCTACAACTGGTGCAACACCGACAGAAGGCAACTTTATTACTGGTTTAGAGAATAGAACTTGGAATATAACAAATCCAACGTATGTATCTGGTAGAGCGGCTACAGAAGACCAATTGAAATCTGCTACGACTGGTTTAGTTGATACAGGATTAGTCTTTGATGCAAACACTGGTGGAGCTAAAACAAATAAACTTGGCTCTACTGTGAAAATCCAAGGTACTGCGGAAATTTCAGTAGGCGCTACGGATGCAGACAAAAACTATGACGGCAAAAACGTATTAACTTCCATTGAACAAGATGGACAAGGCAATACAACAGTAACCGTGAAGTTGAACAAAGATTTAACTTCTAAATCTGTAACAACGAATACAGTAACTGTAAAAGGTGAACCGGGTGCTAACGGTCAAGATGGTAAAGATGCGGTAGTGACTGTAGGTGAAAAAGGTGCAGATGGCAAACCAGGTTCTGACGGCGTTATCGGCGTGAACGGTAAAGACGGCTCTGCAGTTGTGATCAACGGTAAAGACGGCTCTATCGGATTGACTGGACCGAAAGGTGAAAACGGCAATAGCGTTGTGATCAATGGTAAAGATGGTAAAATCGGAGCCAAAGGTGAAGACGGTAAATCTGTTGTCATCAACGGTAAAGATGGCACAATCGGCTTAACGGGTCCGAAAGGGGCAGATGGCGCACCAGGCAAATCCTTAGATATTGGCATGAAAGATGGCTATAACGGTGAAGATGGTGCTGATGGTGTTCCAGGTGTTCGTGGCGAAAAAGGTGTTGACGGCAAAGACGGCATCACTCGTATCGTATATACAACGAAAGAGATTGACCCTGTGACAAAAGCTGAAAAAGTAGTAGAACGTCAAGTAGCTACTATGGATGACGGTTTACGTTTTGCTGGTAATAACTCTGACACTGTGAACAAACATCGCTTAAATACATTGGTGAACATCGTTGGTGAAGGTGTTTCTAAGGACGCGGCTAAAACATTTGCATCTGCTACAGGAAATATCCTAGTTGATGCAGACGGCAAAGATACGTTGACACTTCGCTTAAACAAACATCTGAACTTGACGAATGATGGCTCCATGACGGTAGGTAACTCCGTGGTGAACAATGCAGGCTTGACAGTGAAAGACGGTGCTAACGAATCTAAAGTAGGTAGCACAGGAGCGACTTTCACAGATGGTACAAATACAACTGAAGTGGCACCAACAGTAGCTCGTGTGAATGGTGTGAAAGATGCAAATGGCGCTGTGACAGGTGGTGTTGTAATTGGCAAACAATTGGCTATACCAAGTGCAGATGGCAAAACTCCAACAGCTACAGATACTGCGGTAGAAGGCAACTTCATCACAGGTCTTGAAAACAAAGATTGGAACGTAACAGATCCGAAATTTGTATCTGGCCGTGCAGCGACAGAAGATCAGTTGAAAACTGTATCCGATGCAGCGAAAGCAGTAGCGAATAATACAATCCGATTCGGTGCGGACAATGCGTCTAAAACAGATACACAAGCCTTAAGTCAAAAAGGTGGTATCGCTTTCCATATCACTGGTGGCGCAGATAAAACTAAATTATCTGATAACAATATCGGCGTAAATGCCAATGGTTCTACTGTGGAAGTGAAATTGGCAAAAGAATTGAAAGGCTTAACAAGTGCTGAATTTACGAATGCTGATGGCACAATGACAACAAAAGTAGAAGCAGGCAAAGTGACGACTGGCGATACTGTTCTTAGTACAACAGGATTATCCGTAGGTGATCAAACGACTGGTACATTTGTGACTAAAACAGGTACTGTTGTGAAAGATGGTGACGTGACGACTTCTACGACAGCAGGCGAAACTGTATATCGTGAAGGAGACAAAGCGACTACTGTTAACACATCCGGTATCACGATCGAGAATGGTGATAAAACTGTATCCTTAACAAATAACGGCCTAGATAACGGTGGCAACAAAATTATCAATGTGGCTAGAGGTGAAAACGATACAGACGCTGTTAATGTAGCACAATTGAACGACGAAGTTGGTAAGGCGAAAACAACTGTTACTGTAAATGGCGAAGATAAAGATGCAAATAAAAATCTTTACTTAACCGTTTCCACAGCAACTGATGGACATACTAACTATGATATTCGCTTAGCAGATAAAGTAACATTAGGTACAGATGCGACTAAACAAGTGACAATGGATGGTACAGCAGGTACTGTGACAGCAGGCACTGGTGACAACATTGTGAAAGTAGATGGTACAAATGCTAGTGTAACAGCTGGTACGGGTACTAATACTGTGAAAGTAGATGGTTCTAAAGGTCAAGTGGTGGCGTCTAGCGTGACTGTAGGTAAACAATCTGTAACACCAAGTGCAGATGGTAAAACTCCTGCAGCTAATGCAACAGCAACGGAAGGCAACTTCATCACTGGATTGGATAACAAAACTTGGGATGTAACAAATCCAAGTTTCGTATCTGGCAGAGCAGCTACGGAAGATCAATTGAAATCTGCTACTACTGGTTTAGTTGATAAAGGCTTAGTCTTTGATGCAAATACTGGTGGAGCTAAAACAAATAAACTTGGCTCTACTGTGAAAATTCAAGGTACTGCGGAAATTCCAGCAGGTGCGACGGATGCAGATAAAAACTATGACGGCAAAAACGTATTGACCTCCATCGAACAAGATGGTCAAGGCAACACAACGGTAACTGTGAAGTTGAACAAAGATTTAACATCCAAATCTGTAACAACAAATACCATCACTGTAAAAGGTGAACCAGGCAAAGATGGTAAACCGGGTACAGATGCGGTAGTGACTGTCGGTGAAAAAGGTGAACCAGGTGCTAACGGCAAAGATGGTAAACCAGGTTCTGACGGCGTTATTGGCGTGAATGGTAAAGACGGTTCTGCAGTTGTGATCAACGGTAAAGATGGATCTATCGGAGCTAGTGGTAAAGATGGTAAATCTGTTGTTATCAATGGTAAAGATGGTACAATTGGCTTAACTGGTCCTAAGGGAGCAGACGGCAAACCAGGCAAATCCATTAACATAGGCATGAAAGATGGCTATAATAAAGACGGTGCAGATGGTAAACCAGATGTACATGGCGCAACAGGTGTAGATGGTAAAGATGGTATTACTCGTATCGTATACACAGAAGGCGGCAAAGAACATCAAGTAGCTACGATGGATGATGGTGTGAAGTATGCTGGTGACGATGCACAAGGTACTGACAAATCTAAGGTCATCGCTAAGAAGTTGAACCAAACTGTAGATATCGTGGGCGGTGCCGATGCAAAACGCTTAACAGATAACAACATTGGCGTGAATAACGTGGATGGTAAGTTAAAAGTTCAATTAGCTAAAGATGTGAAAATGGGCGATGGTTCCACAAGTTACACAGGCGTATTTAAACCTACCTTCATCGACAAAGATGGCAAGGTAAAACCTGTTACTGATGAGAAAACAGGTAAGCCTGTGGAATTGCCTACAACGGTAAAACATGACGGGGTAGGTAGTGAATACACTGTATATCGTCCTGGTAAAGATGGTAAACCTGAACCAGCGATTACGACGAATGTGACACCATTGGGTGTGGTGATTGAATCTAACAATTCCGATGGTAAAGCGAACCCTGCTGTAACGTTGACAGCGAATGGCTTAGATAACGGTGGTAACCGCATTCTGAATGTGGCTCCTGGTATCAATGGTACTGACGGTGTAAACGTAGATCAGTTGAAAGGTACAGCGAACAACATTCTGAACCAAGCTGCTGGAGAAGCTCATAAGGCTGGCGCTAGAGCAGCTGCATTGGCAGCATTGAAACCATTACAATATGACCCATTAGAACCGACACAAATTATGGCAGGCATTGGTAATTATCGTAATGAAACAGCAGCAGCTGTTGGTCTTGCTCATTATACGCAAGAAGCGACTATGTTCCACGTAGGTGTTACATTAGGTCAACATCAAAATATGGTAAATGCTGGCGTGACTCATAAATTTGGCTGGAGCCCAGAAGAAAAAGCAATTCCTGAGCGTTATAAAGCGGGCCCGATCTCCTCTGTATATGTAATGCAAGATGAAGTCTCTGCATTAAAACAAGAGAACGAACGCACGAAAGTAGCGTACGAACAAGTATTGGTAGACAATGCAAATATTAAAGCAGAAAACCAAGAAATGAAGGAATCTTACAACAAAATGGCTCAAGACAATGAAGAAATGAAAGCACAAATCAAAATGTTGATGCAGGCTATGGGAATGAAATAAATCCTGAAGATGTAATTTCCTAAGAAGATGCAATAAGCCCCTACCCTTCCGGGTCGAAAGACTCGGAAGTGGTAGGGGCTTTTGTGTTGTATGATCCGTATAGTATGTCTAGTCGGTGGTAATGTTTGGGATATAGTAAAAGGGACACAGGTTGTACTACGTCCCTTTTACTAATTAAAATGAAAAATCTTGAATAGTTTCGAGATCCACCAACTCAACTTCTTTTCCGTGAAATTGAATGATCTGTTCGTCTTGCAAACGGCCTAATTCACGGCTAAGGGCGGTGCGACTCACGTTGAGGACGTCCGCCATTTCTTGCCGATTGTGTGGCAAGGTGAGGATGTTCTTTTTTTGTACCCGTCGAATGTCCATGAAGTAGGCAAAAATTTTCTCGCGCATCCCTTTGAGGGATAGATAGTGTACTTTGCGGGTTAGCTGCATCGCCTTTTCAGACAGGTCATGCATGAGGTTTGTGAGCAATTGGATTTGACAGGATTGGCAGTCTGGGAATGCCTTGGTGAAAGTCTCAATCGGTAAAAACAAAACGATGGCATCTTTCGTAGCTTCAATGGTAGCCGGCCACAGAGGATGGTTACTAAAGAGTAATGCCTCCCCGAACATAGAGGACGGCTGTAATTCTGTTACAATGGTTCGTTGTCCCAACATGTTCTCTCGCGTTAATAAGGCACGTCCTTCTAGTAAGATGCCAATGCCTTCCATAGGGTCCCCAGCAATGGCAATGAAGGAATTTTTTTTGAAACTTTGTACTTTCACATTCGCTTGAGATAAGAAAAGTGACAAATTTTCTGGCGCAATATGTGCACATAATGGGGATTGTTGAATCGTATGCATGTATGTTTCTAACGTTGGATGTAATGTCGACATGGGACCTCCGATAACTAGAAAATTATAATGTGGTATTAGGAATATAATGATAGTGTGATACAACCATATACTATAGGGCGGTGTATGTGATGTATAGCAAAAGGGTCCAAAGGGACCCTTTTAGTATCGTACCAAGACAGTATATACTGTCATACAAATCGATATATTGCAAACATTAAATTAAAGAGTGTGCTTTACCGATTTCCTTAATCTGTTCTATGGTAAGCTTAGTATATTTGGCAATCATTTCTAAGGATAGTTTATCTTGCAACATGCCAAGAACTACTTCGGCTTTGCCTTCAGCTTTACCTTCTTTCCGTTGACGTCTTAATTCCATTTCAAGTGTCATATATTCTAACCTCCATTCTTTAGAATGTCGTACTTTATCAACGACAGAATCCATTTCTAACACTAACTCATCAGCAGGTGATTTACCATCTACATAATCTAAAAAATACTGTAGAGGTTTAGAAATATCATTAGCAGTACCTCTAGTACTCAAAAATAATTTTGTAGTTCCATCGTTTAATTCAATATTATGGTTTTCTAAACAAATATTTTTGAAAGTATACTTATGAAGAGTATCGCTAAATAGTGGAAACGTACATATAAATATAATATATGTATCATTTAGTTCGGTGTAATCCTGTCCTTTTTCAATGTTGTGTAAATCGATAATACTTTGGTAGTACCTGACTCGTTTTACTAATTCTTCCATATTCTTACTAGTTTGCATTTCCACATTAAAGACAGTACCGTCCTCATCATTGACGTACACGTCAAGTCGAACACCTTTACTGTCTGGGTTCATATGCAGTGACTTTTCTTCCTCGAGATAGGTGATATCTTTAATCTGGATATCTAACAGCCGTTCTATTGTTGCTTTACAAATACGTTTATTTCGCATTACCTTTTGAAACATAAAGTTATCCTGAATAGTTAGTTCTTCAAAGGGTTTAATATGCATAGAATCACCTCCGGCTCTTATTCAGATTATACCATACATTTTAGATATATAACATTGCTCTTTCTCATATCTCCAAGATAAAATCCCCTACGACTTCCGAGCTTTCGATCTGGGAGTGTAGGAGCGTATTTACTTACGTCACTATATCAATCCATGGGCACGACCAATTTCTTCGATTTCTCAAAATGTTTCTAAAGTGTAGCCAAGGATACGTTTTTTCTTCTTTCAGTATACTATACTACATGTATAGATAACAAGACACTGCTAGACGACCCTTGAGAGGGCTTTCACTATGAAAGTAAGTGTCTAGCGAGATATCTAAAGTAATACAAAAAGTATGTTGTAGTATACATGTTAAGGGCAAAGTTCCCAAGGAGGTTATTATGAGTATGTTCTGTTTCCAATGTGAACAAACAGCGCAACCAAATGGTTGTACAGTACAAGGTGTATGTGGTAAAACAGCACCAGTTGCAAATTTACAAGACGAATTAACAGCAGCATTGATCGGTTTAGCGCGTGCAATGCAAGCTACAGAAGTAACGTTAGAAAACGTACAATTGTTAAAACGTGGTTTATTCATGTGCGTAACAAACGTAAACTTCTCTGAAGACCGTGTACAAGAGTTCATCGATGTGATTAACAATGCTCACAATAAATTAGATGCTAACATTCCTAACTTTGATTGGGAAGAATTGTGGAAAGGTCATGAAGACATCGTTTCCTTACGTTCCACATTGTTATTAGGTATGCGCGGTATGGCTGCGTACGCATGGCATGCAGCAGTATTGGGCTACAATGATCCAGAAGTTGACGCATGGTTCGTAAAAGGCCTTGTTGAAATGGCAAAAGACCACAGCGCAGAAGAATGGTTAGGTCTATTGATGGAATTCGGTGGCATCAACCTTGCTTGCATGGCGTTGTTAGATAAAGCAAATACAACTACATACGGTACTCCAGTTCCAACAACTGTACCTTTAACAGTAGAACCAGGTCCTTTCATCGTAGTAACAGGCCATGATTTACACGACTTAAAAATGTTGTTAGAGCAAACTGATGGTAAAGGCGTTAACATCTATACGCATGGTGAAATGCTTCCATGTCATGCGTACCCTGAATTGAAAAAACACCCTCAATTGAAAGGTAACTTCGGTACTGCATGGCAAAACCAACAAAAAGAATTTGATGGCGTTCCAGGTGCATTCTTGTTCACAACAAACTGCATTATGCCACCAAAACAAACATACATCAAAAATATCTTCACAACTGACATGGTTGGCTTCGATGGTTGCGGTCACGTGGAACACAACGAAGATGGCACTAAAGATTTCTCTGCAGTCATCGAACGCGCTATCGAATTGGGCGGTTACAAAGAGCCACAACACTTCACAGGTATCAACGGTGGTACAGAAGTAACAACTGGTTTCGGTCATGGTACAGTACTTGGCGTAGCTGACAAAGTTATCGAAGCGGTAAAAGCTGGCGCTATCAAACACTTCTTCTTGGTAGGCGGTTGCGACGGTGCTAAAGTAGGCCGTAACTACTACACTGAATTTGTAAAACAAACTCCAGAAGATACAATGGTATTGACATTAGCATGTGGTAAATATCGTTTCAACGACCTTAACATCGGTGAAATCGGTGGCTTGCCTCGTATTCTAGATATGGGTCAATGTAACGATGCATACTCTGCAATCCAAGTGGCTGTAGCATTAGCAGGCGCTTTTGAATGTGACGTAAACGAATTACCATTGACATTAGTATTGTCTTGGTACGAACAAAAAGCGGTATGTATCCTATTAACATTATTGTCCTTAGGCATCCGCAACATCTACATCGGACCATCCTTGCCAAAATTCTTGTCCAATACAGTACTTGGCATCTTAGTTGAAAAATTCAACTTACATCCGATTACAACTCCAGAAGAAGATATGAAAGCGATTTTAGGCTAAGTCGTCTCTTGTGACGCTATGCAGCCTTGTGGCGTTCGTAATTAAATAGGATAAAGGGAAGCCCATGGCATACTCCTTCTCAAACGGTATTTCATAATATTTGTTCAGGAGCACGCCATGGGCTTCTTGCGTTTGTTTGATTTAGGTAGTAAAGGGGCGCCACAAAGGCTACTACTCGTAACTGCGTTCCTCTGGGGGGATTGGAAGAGCACGGTATACCTCCTCACAAACGGTATTTCATAATGAATCGTTACTTATTAGCTTATGCAGCCTTGTGGCGTTCGTAACTAAATAGGATAAAGGGAAGCCTATGGCATACTCCTTCTCAAACGGTATTACATAATGTTTGTTCAGGAGCACGCCATGGGCTTCTTGCGTTTTCGTAATTTGGTCAGTAAGGAACGCTACAAAGGCTGCTACGTCTAACTACATTCCTCTGGGGAGGGGCGCTTGTGGCGTTATCATTTGCAAACTTGCGCTTTGCTTAGTTTACTGATTATTGTGGCATTAAATTTATATAAACAGTGCGAATAGATTGTGCCATAATGAAATTATAAGAGTCATTAACGTGTTGTTAGGCTCATCTCTTCCTACTATGGGAGGAGGTGGTACTATGAAAAAGTTTAGAAAAATTGATTTATTGATCTTAATTCTAAAGTTACTAGTACATCTCATTGATTGGTTTAAATAAATTAATTAATGAAAAAGCCTAACGTAAAGAGGTCTGACCACCTCACACGTTAGGCCATTTCGTTTCAAAAGTTTTTTCGAGATGAGCCTAACGCCAGCTACACGTTGATGGCTCTTCTTTTGTTGACTTAATTGTAACACAGATGATAGATACAATACAATCGTATTTTGTTTTGTGACTTGTGATGATGGGGCTAGTCAATGCACATTTACATGAAAGAAATATGAAGTTGCTTGCTATTTTTACATCCTCTATGCGTTTTTGTTATAATCGGGGGGTGAGAAAGATATTGATAATGAAGAATATAAATACAAGATTGATGGAAAAAGATACTTAACTCTACACGGAATGAAAAGAATAAATCAAGATATGGGACTATGTACACGGTGAGGGTATGTAATTATGCATATCGCCATACAATGTGGTTGATAGGTACTGATAAGTTAAGGCTCTAAAACCCATATAGAATTGGTATGATTATAACGAATTGATTGCATTCAACAGTGTTATTGTATATAATTTAAACAGAATATAAGGGGAGTGTATACCTACTCATAAAAACTTGGGTGATATCTCGAGTTTATTTGGATTTGTATGCATTCAATATTGAGGCTTGTAACAAAATTTTAAATACTATAGTAAGTCTACCTATAACTTTCAAAAAGGTAGTCAAAGTTATAGTTTTTTGTGTTTACAGGAATGAGAAATGATTCATGAATCATTCATGAGTGTAAATAGATTCGTATCGAAAGGTGAGGAAGTCAATGGCATTAAATCGCATTTATAAAGTTGTTTGGAGTAAAACGAAGGGCTGCTACGTAGTTGTATCAGAATTAGCAAAACGGGTGGGCCGGAATAAGGCGAAGGCTATTGTGATTAGTTCTGCTGCTATGGCTATGGCGGTTAATCCAGTGTTAACAAGTACTGTAGGTGCAGAACTGAATAAGCCTGGCACAGGTGATGGTAATGGTGTAGCTTGGGGTGAGAATGCAACGGGTACAGGTTATGCAGCCGTGGCTATTGGTAGAGATGCTAATGCAAGTGCTTATCAGAGTGTAGCTATTGGTAAGGGAGCTCTTTCTAGTAGTAATAGTGCAGTGGCTCTTGGACAAGATGCAAAAGCTACTGCTTCTGGGGCCAGTGCATTAAGTGTAGCTGCTACAGCAAGTGGAAATAATGCCGTGGCAATAGCGTATAAGAGTAATGCGTCGGGAACGAGAGCAACTGCTATAGGCGAAGAATCTAATGCAAGCAGTGAAGATGGTATCGCCTTGGGGTATAAAACACAAGCAACAGCAGGTTCTGCTGTTGCTATCGGCAGGGAAGTTGTTTCTAGTGGTGATAGTGCGGTAGCTCTTGGTAAAGGCTCAAAAGCGACTGGTCGTGGAACGTTGGCTTTAGCTACTGGGTCCAATGCTACAGGCAACGATAGTTATGCCATTGGATGGGCGAGTGATGCAAGTGCCGAGAGTACAATGGCGTTTGGTCACTCTAGTAAAGCCAAAAAAAATTATGATATTGCCTTTGGCAGAGGAGCTGAAACTCGAGATCAAGGCTCAGGTCATAGTATTGCCATCGGTTATGGTGCAAGTGCTGCTAGTAATCGGGGTGGCTTGGATTCTAATACTACATCAGCAGGAACACTAAATAGTGCTGGTGGTGTGGCTATCGGCACAGGTGCTTATACAGGTATTAATCGGGGTGATACGGCCATTAACTCTTCTGTAGCTGTTGGTGCCGGTGCTGGTGCTGGTTATCGTGGCCTTGGTGCTGATGGACTGCCGACAGGAAACGGAACGGATCCTGATGACAATGCAACAGTATTGGTGAAAGCCTTTGGTGGTACGACTAGTACATTGGATTATTTTAAAAATACAGGAAGCGCCAATGCTAATGGATTCTTTTCCTATCAAAATGTAGATATTAATGAAGCCACAGCGGTAGGTCGTAACACTCGTGCTATCGGGGACCAATCCGTAGCAATTGGTGCGCAATCTATAGCAGGCCAGGGCTCTATTGTTATCGGTGGCAATGATATTCAAGCTTATGATGGAAAGAAATATTTTAAAGCTGCGGACCCGAATAGTGCAGCTGCCCGAAGCGTTAATGATTTTAATGCGGAGACAACGCCCGGGACGGGGAAAAATAATCAACCTATCACAATTAGCGGTAAATATTCGGAACTTGTAGGAGTAGGGTTAGATAATAGCTATCGTGCCAGCTATGGCCAAGATGGTTCAACCGTAATCGGTATGCAGGCCCATTCTACCACCCCATTAGGTGTGGCGATTGGTACAAACTCTATCGTTAGAAAAGGTGCTTTTGGTGCCACAGCTATCGGTTCTGGTGCATCCGTATTGGCGAATGCGGAGGCAGCAGTAGCCATCGGTATGGGTTCCGAAGCACAAGGTAACTATGCCGTAGCTGCAGGTACGGCTGCGCGTGCTAAAGAATCTGCTGTAGCTGCAGGTTATAGTGCCAATGCTGAGGTAAATGCAGTTGCCGTAGGTAATAAATCCGTGTCAAAAGAGTCTGCCGTTGCTGTTGGTGATCAATCTGAGGCGATAAACTCCTCCGTTGCTGTTGGTCAGTTAGCAAAAGCTCAGAAAGTAGCCGATATTGCGGTAGGTCAAGGTGCGGTTGCCTCTGGTGAACAAGGTGCCATTGCTGTAGGCCTTGGCACACAGGCTCAAGGTGACTCTTCCATCATGATTGGTGGTTCGGAAATTACTAAAGTGGCGGCGCAAACTGTTAAATACCAAAAAGAAAAGAAAGATAACGATGGTCACACCGTTATCAAAACAACAACTAAGGTAGAACATATTGGTGGAGAAGATGTACACCGTACGATTCGTTCTGTAGAAATGGAAGATGCAACGGGCTCAATTCAAGATGCGTATAGTGAGTTAACCAATGGAAGGAATTTAGATACAGCAACATTGAATTATGCTTTGGCGGCTAATAAAAATGGACACGGTTCTATTTCAATGGGTATTCACTCTTTATCTACAGGGGATCTAGGTACTGCTATTGGATCTGGTGCGCGTGTAACGAAATTAGGTGGTGTAGCACTAGGCACTGGGGCTATTTCTGAGTTACAAAATGGGGTGGCTATCGGTACAGGTTCTAGAGCAGATGCAAATTCTATTGGTACTCGTCAAACAGATATTTCCTATGATAAAGAAGGTCGTATTGTACCATTTGATAGTAAAAAAGTAGCCTACACATTTTATTGGGCAGGTGGTACGAATACTTCCGAAGGTGACGTGGTATCCTTTGGTACACCTGGTGCAGAACGGCAGTTGAAAAACGTAGCGGCTGGTCGTATTGCCGATGATTCTACAGATGCGATCAACGGTTCTCAGTTGAACTCTGTTACGAAACGTATGTCCAGTGGTTGGGCTGTAGAAGCGGAAAAAGATAAGGATAGCTCCGGTGTATTGAAATTAAATGGTGCTGTTGCTACAGCGGGCACTGAAGTTTATTCTGAAGACGGTAAAACAATGAATCGAGTAAATGAAGGTACAGCTACAGGACAAGTAGACAAAGTGCGTCTTAACGATGAAGTAAAATTCCGTGTGGGAGACAACCTAGTATTGCACCAACAAGATGGATCTAGACCAGTGTATGAAGATCCAGATAATCCAAATCGTAAAACAGGAGCACGTGTAACGTCTAAATTCACATACTCCTTAAATCCTGTGTTAACGGGCTTAACGAGTGCTGAATTTAAAGATGCAGCAGGCAATAAAACTGTCATTGATGGAAATGGTGTTACTGTAACGCCGGTGACACAAGGTAAAGAAGCGGTATCCTTAACTACAACTGGCTTGAATAATGGTGGCAATGCGATTTCTAATGTAGCAAGTAATTTACCGAGTACAAAAAATAGTGATGTTACAACAGGCCCAAGCAATGCTACAACATCTCAAGAGGTACCAAATACAACAAATAAAGATGGAAATAACTACGTAAGTCCTAATAATGCAGCCACTGTAGGTGACGTATTAAATATTGGATGGAATTTGCAAGGTAATAACACAGCTGTAGATTTCGTAA
>OBVV01000316.1_pt1 | contig 21384 bp, 22 predicted proteins | sample 1476221 | NCBI WGS metagenome assembly OBVV01 (sample SAMEA2580029, study PRJEB22360) | human gut metagenome | biome: human gut; feature: human-associated habitat; material: faeces | place: Denmark | collected 2008/2010 | reverse complement strand
AAATTTATATGACCAAGCAATTATCAAGATTACGTATATTAATATTTTACAAATCGTTATATTTATTCCCATTGTACATCATTTTAATAATTATTATTCCTCACTAATTAATATGATAAAATACAATATTTATTCTTTTTGCATAATTTATTCACCACTTATTCCCCTATTATAACCTAGATGAATACATGGTTTACATAAGATTAATAGCATTAATCTCTACAATGGCATTCATCTCTCCTCTTTATAAGAAATTGTATATAACCAGTTAGTACCTCTAAAAAATTACCCTATATGAAAAACTCCATATAGGGTAATTTATATATGTATTTAACTATTTGGAGTAATGACAATTAAAAGAAAGAGCTTAAAATCACTACTTTAAAAACTTGACAATAAACTTAAAATTATCGAATCACCTTTGACAAGAAAGACTTTGTTCTCTCATGTTTTGGAGTATCAAACACTTCTGTTGGTGTTCCTTCTTCCAAAATTTCGCCACCATCTACAAATAATACTCGAGTAGCTACTTCTTTAGCGAAACTCATTTCATGCGTAACGATGACCATTGTCATGCCCTCTTTAGCGAGATCTTTCATAACATCTAGTACTTCACTAACCATTTCTGGGTCCAGTGCAGATGTAGGTTCATCAAAGAGCATCACTTTAGGTTTCATTGCTAAAGCGCGAGCAATGGCTACACGCTGTTGCTGACCTCCAGACAATTGTTCTGGATACGCCTCTGCTTTATCGGATAATCCTACTTTTCCCAATAGGTTATGAGCAATAGTTTCTGCTTCTGCTTTTGACAATCCTCTAATCTTTTGTGGTGCTAAGGTAATGTTATCTAGTACGGTCATGTGAGGGAATAGATTAAAGCGTTGGAATACCATGCCCACTTCAGCACGTACATTGTTGATATTTTCTTTCACATTTAAGTTTTTACCATCTACAATTACGTCGCCTTGTGTGGGTTCTTCTAAATAGTTCATGCAACGCAATACTGTACTTTTACCAGAACCAGATGGTCCAATGATAACTACTACCTCACCAGCATCGATTTCTGTAGAAACTCCTTTTAAGACATGCAATTGTCCAAAGTATTTATGTACATTCTGTAATTGAATCATTTGATATTATATTTCCTTTCTAAGTACGCTACGAGTCGGGAAATGGTTAATGTCATAATCAAGTAAATCACCGCTACAGCTGTCCAGATTTCAAAGGAACCATAGGTACGAGCGATGATTAATTGTCCTCGACGTGTCAATTCTTCAAAACCGATAACTGCCACTAAAGATGTATCTTTCAACATGGCAATAAATTCATTGCCCAATGGTGGAATGATCGCTTTGAAAGCTTGTGGCATGATTACATAGCGCATCGTTTGGAACCAAGTTAATCCTAAAGATCGACCTGCTTCCATTTGCCCTTTATTAATAGATTGGATGCCGGCACGGAAAATTTCGGATACATAGGCACCAGAGTTAATAGAACATGCCAATACAGCTGCTAAATACGGTCCAATTGGTTCTGGCGCACCATTGGCATTAACGATAGCTCCCAACAATTTAGGACCACCGAAATAAATCATAAAGATTTGTACTAATAGCGGTGTACCACGGAATAATTCTACATAACATTTTGCGATTAACCGAATCACTTTAAATCGTGATAAGTTCATCAGCGCCACTACAAGACCAATAAAGAAACCAAACCCTACACTCATGAGGGTAATTTGAATCGTAATTCCAGCCCCTCCAATTAACAGGGGTAAAGAGTCGACAATTAACTGCCAATTAAAATCCATCGTTACCTATCCATCCTTTCATTTAACACAGATAAGGAGGCACAAAGCCTCCTTATATAGTACATTATTTTCCTTCATATGTCACGGGAATATCCTTCGGCATGTCAGTTTTAAACCATGTTTGGTAAATCTTATTTAAAGTACCATCTTGTTTCATCTCTGTCAATGCTTTATTTACACTATCTACTAGGTCCTTATTCTTTTTATTCATAGCTAAACCAAAGTATTCTTTCGTATTTGGATATTCGATTACCGTTAAGTGTTGATCTCCATGTTTAGCTACGTAATACTGTGCCACAGGTAAATCGATCAACGCCCCTTCTACACCACCATTTTGTAACTCTAATAAGGCATCGCTAGTATGGTCAAAGTTTTTTACCATAGCCCCATTGATTTTGCTTGCTAAATCTGCTCCTGTAGTCCCCATTTGTACGGCAATCCTTTTGCCTGTCAAATCATCTAACCCTTTAATCGCAGAATTTTCTTTTACCACTACGGCCATACCAGATTCATAATAAGGCATACTAAAACCAACTTTTTCCATCCGAGCTTTTGTGATAGTCATACCTGATGCCGCTAAATCAATCTCACCATTATCTAAGGCTGGTACTATCCCATCAAAGGGAACATTTTTAAATTCAATAGTTTTACCAGTCCGTTTTGCAATTTCTTTAGCTACATCGATGTCAAAACCTTGTAATTCTTCTGAACCTTCTTGCTTAAACTCGAATGGTACAAATGTTGCATTAGTACCTATTTTTAATATATTACTTTTTTGTGCTTGTTCTCCTTCTTGAGATCCACATCCTCCTAGTAGTGCTACTACACCTAATGCTAATAATCCAGTACATATTAGTTTTTTTACATTTGTTTTCATGGTGTTTCTCCTTTACTAAATCACTCACATTGTATTTTATGCACTGATTATACATCTATATGAATATTTAGTCAACATATTTTTGCAAAATTTATGTATTTTTATTAATCATTATTACATGTACTAAATCGTATAGACTAATTCCAAAGGCTGTTATACCGAAAAAGCATAAAAAAATACACAGCAGAACAATTTCTGCTGTGTTTCATACGGCTGACCTGGTCTTTGCCCCCACACTCGCCTGCTGGAAGGTTCGCTCATAAGCCGTGCTCCCCACTACTACTCCTCTCGACATAGTTTGTCGGCAGGTCTTACATCTAAGCCGCACCATGCTCACAATTTCTCATTGCTTATGTGGATCGTTTTGCCTGCGACTGGCCTCGACTTTCAACCACAGACCCGTTATGTACTTTTATTATATCCGTATTTTCAACTTTTGTCACTTAGGAACCATGATGATTTTTTTCACCCTAGTTATATCATTTTTATATAATACTTTTCTAAAAAAGACTTGCTTTTTTTCATCAAATATACATTAACTTTACTGCACCCCATGCCTATCACATTCTCACTTTTCACAGTAATGATGAGAACTTTTCAGTACATTTTTGTCCACTATAGAGGGTATATTCAAGGGTAAAAAATTATTGTATAATATGTGTACTTAAGTAAACGAAGAATATAAAAACGGTGGTCTTCCAAAAGAAAGTGCACCGTTTCTATTTGTTAGGAAGGGTTTGCACATGTTTATGTTATCTTTAATTCAAGAATCAGGAGCTTACGAACAAGATAAAAGCACCTTAGAGCTAGTTACATTACAACTCTTACAAATGATTCAAATGAAAAGCCAAACTTTATATGTGCATTCAGTACAGGTTGCAAATTATGCTGTAGCCATCGCTGCTAAAATGGGATTACCTAAAGGCGAAATTGAATTAATCCGCCATGCTGCTTGTCTACACGATTTAGGTTTAATTTGTTTACCCACTACTATATTAATGAAGTTTCCTTACTTCAATTGTCAGGAATTATCCAAATACAAACAACACCCTGTATTTGGGGCTAGCATGATTGAAAACTATCCATGTTGCCAGCCTATCATTCCTTACATTAAATACCATCATGAGCGTTGGGATGGTACAGGGTTTCCGAAACACCTAAGAGGTGCCAATATTCCATTAGGGGCTCGCATCATCGGTATTGCTGATTACTATGTGACCGCCATTGATCCCTCCTCTGATACGACAATGCAACCACGTAGTCAAATTAAACAGGATTTATTCAGACACTCGGGTACACAGTTTGACCCCGATGTAGTAAAAGCATTCATAGAAATATTAGGATAATGATTAGGCTCCACTTGCTAAAGTGAGAGCCTTTATCTTTGCCTTAGGCAAGACAATATGAATTGTCTCCGCTGCTTCTAGTAAAGTAGCACCCGTTGTATAGATATCATCCACTATTAATATACTGATGTCTTTGTCTACATAAGCATCCACCATAGCAGGACGAACTAAGAAATGACCTTTCATATTTTTCCGTCGTTCTTCTTTCGTCAAAGTCCACATCGGTTTAGAGCCATCTAATTTCACCAATAGATCTACCCAATGCCAGCCCTGTTGTATAGCCCAGTCTTTAAATAACATATCTACCTGATTATAGCCTCGCTGTTTCCGCTTTGTTTCACTAACGGGAATTGGCACAACGATGGTGGGTACATAATTCCTTTCCAAACAAGTAACCGTAAACCGTTGCAAAAAAGGAGCAGCTCCTCGAGCTCGCTCCTTTTTTCCATTAAATTTTATATCGTGTAGCATAGTTTTAATACCACCTACATAATCTGTTAGAATATATATACATTCTAAGGATGAGTATTTTGGTCCTATTATACAGCGTTCATGCATAACTGCTTGTAAACATTCATCACACCATTCACCTTGTGAATAGACATCTTTACCACAATGAATACATGTAGGTGGACAAAATAAATCCCATAATCTCATTAGATCGCCCCCTCTAAGCGTTCCTTAAACAATGTATAGCGGTAGTTTGTATCTACCCGATTAACAGCCGTTTCTATAGCCGTTTCACTACCGATAATTAGTACTTTCTCCCTTGCACGAGTGATCGCTGTATAAAGTAGATTCCTCTGTAACATCACATTATAGGCTGAAATAAATGGCAAAATAATACGTTCATATTCACTACCCTGTGCTTTATGCACTGTAATAGCATAAGCGAGAGACATCGACATCATATCTTCTTCATCAAGAGTCAGAGATTTATCTGGAAATGTCACATGTACATGCTTTCCAAGAATATCTGTTATAACCCCAATCTCTCCATTATACACATCTTGATCATAGTTATTTTCCATTTGGATAATCTTATCCCCAATGCGATATACTGTACCATCTACTTTAAGCTCTTCTTGTCCATTTTTTCTTGGATTCAACTCCTCTTGCAAGTATTTAGAGATAGACGCACTACCTATAGCCCCTTTACGCATAGGGCAAACAATTTGAATATCTAAATCAGACTCTACATGCTGCAACTCTTCTTTATAGTGTTTAGTAATTGCTGTAAGAACACTTTCCACATCATGAGCACTTTCAAATTGAAATTCATCACAATTGGATAATTCTGGCATCTCACCATGATTGATAGCATACGCATTATCGATGATACGATTTCCCTCTTGTTGACGATAAATTTGTGTCAATCCTTGGTACGGCACCACGGAACTACTCAACATATCTCGTAGGATAAAGCCTGCACCAATCGGTGGCAACTGATCCACATCTCCCACCAGTACCACATACGCACTAGGTGGAATCGCCTGTATCAATGCATAGTAGAGTTCCAAATTAAGCATAGATGATTCGTCTACAATAACTACATCCACCTCTAATAGTTCATCTTGGTTGCGAGCAAAGATATACGCATTATTTTCTAATTCGGGTTCTAACAAACGATGGATAGTGAAAGCCTCCATACCTGTTGCTTCGGATAATCGTTTCGTAGCACGCCCTGTAGGTGCACAAAGAACAATACGTTTTAAGTTTCCTTGCTGGAATCCTTCGACTAGAGCTTTAATAATAGTCGTTTTTCCTGTTCCTGGACCACCTGTGATAATAGAGAAGCGATGACTAAGCACCATATGTATAGCTTTTTTTTGCTCTTCACCAAGTTCCATAGAGTGCTTAATTTCATAGCCTTTACAGAAGCCATCCCCATCTAACAGAGGTAATACATCATCTTCCAAAAAAGTCTCTGTAAATTCCACACTCTCTACTTCTGCTCGATACACAGTTGGATGATAGATGTACAGTACATCATCGTGATCCACCTGGATGTACCGTTTTGTTTCAATTAACGTTTCTAAACGTTCTACGGTCACATCAATATAGTCATCACCTAATAGATTCGACAGCTGCACCATCAATTCCTCTATAGGCATACACGAATGTCCAGAAGATCCAGTTTGTTCCATTGTGAACCGTATACCTGCATCAATTCGCTTAGGGTTATCAAAAGGGAATCCTAATTCCTCTGCAAAGTGATCTACTACAGAAAATGGTAAGCTTGCATCTACAGTCAATAGATAATACGGATTATCCTGCAACATTTCGATCGTTTTTGCACCATATACTTCATAGAGTTGACGACTCCAACGATTACTCATATTGTATTTGGCAAAAAAATCATTAATTTCCTGTAGGACCCCTTCCCCTAGCAGTACTTTATATAGTTCTTGCTTTGTTTTGAGCGATATATTAGGAACTTCTAATAGCTCTAGGGGATTTTCTTTTTTTAGAATTTCTAAAATAGATATATCAAAATATTCTAACAATCTGTCTAATGATTTTGGTCCTAATCCTTTAACACCAAGGCTCTCTATATACCGTCTTGCCCCCGCTAAGGTATCTGGCATGATACGTTGTATACTCTGAACAGACAGTTGCTTACCATATTTTTTATGAATCACAAATTTACCTTTAATCTCCACCTCTTCTCCTACCTTAGGTGAAGCTATATTGCCAGCACATCTATGCTGCTCTTCTTGGTAATCTCGTAGGACAAATACACAATAATCTTCTTGAGGAGATATGTATATCACACGATACACCGTACCTAGTATGGTTATCATAGGGATGCATTAGGCAATGCAGAAATAACAGCTTTCACTACATCTGCTACATTGCTGATATTTTCAATCTTAATATGGCTAACACGCTCATAAATTGGTTGACGTTCCTCATATAAACGGAAAATATATTCAATACTTTCTTTCAACAATGGGCGAATTTCCATATCTAAATCATCAAGAATTTGTTTTACATCTCGCTGAATTAATACTACATAACCAGATTCACGCATCAGTTCAGCCGTAGCATCACACAACACGGTACCACCACCTGTAGCAATAACACTGGCATTTTTCTTACTCACTAAGTCTTGAATTACATTAAGCTCTAATTGATGAAATTCATCTTCTCCATCATGAATAATAATATTTTGAATAGATTTTCCTGTACGCTCTTGAATTTCTGTATCCACATCAAAGAATTCTAATCCCAATACTTGTGCTAAGGCCTTACCTATAGTTGTTTTACCAGCTCCAGGCATACCGATTAAGAAAATATGTTGATGAATGTGATTTTTTTCATAATCTTTGGAAATGCGAATTACCTCATTCATAAATTCTTTTGCATAATCAGCTAACTCAGGATTTTCCAATACTTGTACAGCGGATGCAAGAATTTCCTGTTCTCTTTGCACATCATGAATTTTCATTTGGTGCTCTTCTTTATACTTTGCTATATCTACAACAATATTTAAACGTTCCTCAAATAAACGAATTAACTCCTTATTGATAGCATCAATTTTTTTGCGACTTTCTTGTAATTTCATGGACATACTCCTTAGAATTTTTTATAGATAGTACTATGTAAATGGTCTAATGCAAAGGCCTTATCATCTTCCATTTGATCGATAAGAGCTTGCAGTGAATCGAACTTAACTTCACCACGGATGAAAGCAAGAAATTCTACAGTAGCTACTTCTCCATACACATCATCAGAAAAATCAAATAAATGAGTTTCAAAACGATGATATTGATTCGTAAAAGTTGGATTATCTCCCATATTACCTACTGCACCGTACCATTTGCCACCGATATATACTTGGTTTACATAAACGCCATCAGCTGGCGCTGCCATCGTATCGGGGAAATGAAAATTTAACGTAGGAAATCCCAAGGTACGCCCCCGTTGATCTCCTTTCACTACAGTACCCGTAAAGCAGTAAGGTCTACCCAACATTGTGTTAGCTAATTCAATGTCACCCCGCAAAATACTACTGCGTATAGCCGTACTAGATATAGGTGCATCAATCCAATCATAGCGCACTAATTCTTGGTCACAAACTTCAATAGATGGATATAACTCACGAATTAACTGTGAATTACCCAATCCTTTATATCCAAAATTAAAATTTGCACCTACCACTATTTTCTGTACCTCACGATGGGCACATAAACTGTGAATAAAACTTTCCCCTGACTGTTCTACTAACTCTTGTGTCATAGGAAGTTCTAATACATAATCTACTCCCATAGTTTTTAACATAGTATATCGTTCTTCTCGTTGTAACAAACGAGGTGGAATTTGTTTCGGTTGTAATATCGTAAATGGATGGGCATCAAAGGTAACAATCACAGAAACTCCATCACATGCCTTAGCATAGTCACAGACTTCCTTGATGATAGATTGATGACCTAAGTGCAATCCATCAAAGGTTCCCATGCCATACACAATGGGTTCCCCTATCGTATCTAACTCTGATATCGTATATAAAATATTCATACTAATCCTTATCTTTTGAAATATGAAATAGAACTTTTATTTCACTGTACTCTTTATTATAACACAACCGTAGACTATAGAAAGTGTATACATGTATTTCTCTGAAAGAAATGCAATACCGCTATATACAATCTTGTTAATACTATTCTTTTCAGGATGATTCACACAATATAATACATCATACTATCCAAATATACATAAGAAAATGGCTAGGCTCCCCTAAGGTTCCTAACCATTTCTTATAGGTAAGTTATATGTATATATTTTTCTCCACTTTCAACGTACTATCCATACGTCGTAAGATACTCATGAATCCGTTGGAATCATAGGCTCTCACCAATGTATCTACGGGGATTTCCGTGGCGGCAATACATTGATCGCCAAATGGTTTTACTGTATGCACTGGCACTTGTTTACCCTGTACGAGTCGGGTGTGATTGATATCGTTAATATACACCGCTGGCAAGTGTGTCAACAAGGTATCTACTGGTTGTATGGCATCTTCTCCTAATATCTCTAGTTCTTCGATGGTTATGGAATGCTCGAGATCGAATTGTCCCACAGCAGTACGGCATAATTGTGTCATCATGCCATAATCTCCTCCGCCTCGGCATATATCTCGCAACAAGGCGCGCACATAGGTACCCGCAGAGCATCGCACACGAATGGTAAAAAATGGGTCCGCATAGGCTAGTAACTCGATGTCATAGATATGAATCGGACGAGTTGGTAATTCAAACTCTACTCCCGCACGGGCCAAATCATAGGCGCGTTGCCCATTGATTTTGATGGCAGAATACTTGGACGGTCGTTGCTCCATAGGACCTTTAAAGGACTTCACCCTTTCTTCTAATCGATCCCAAGGCAGGGTGTCTAAATAATCCCATTCGCTCAGTATATTCCCCGTGCTATCTTCTGTATCTGTTTCAACACCAAATTTACATTCTGCCACATAGGTCTTAACGATGGATTCTGTATATTCGATAGCACGTGTGGCTTTTCCTACAAAGATAGGCAACACTCCGTATGCCAAAGGATCTAAGGTCCCACTGTGGCCGATACGTCGTTCTTTCAAAATACGACGACAAATACCGATCGCATCATGACTCGTAATGCCCGGTGGCTTGATTAAAGAAATAACTCCATCCATTAGTCAATCTCCGCCAAGATTTGTTCCAATGCTTCCTGAATAGGGCGATCGATGGAGCAACCAGCTGCTCGAATGTGCCCGCCTCCACCAAAGTGACTAGCAATTTGGTTCGCATCACGCACTTTACTGCGAATGCTAGCGCGTGTTAATGTATCCGTTTTAGATTTCAATACGATGGCCACGTCCACGCCCTTGATATTTCGAATCATGTCCACAAATCCCTCTGTATCATCCCCAATGCGCTCCATCAACTCCAATGTCAAGCACATGGATACCACTTGCCCGCCATGGTGAAAGGACACATTATCTAAGACTTCTTTCATCACTTCAATGCGCCCTGGTTCCACCATTTCTATGGCTTCGGAAATCACATGGGGCTCTGCCCCTGCTTGTAAACATAGGCCCGCCATCTCCATCGTATGGGCTGTGGTGTTGGAAAATTTAAAGAACCCTGTATCTGTAGCCATCGCCATATACAATGCTTGTCCCATCGATTGGGTAATTTCCCAATTCCACATCTTACATAGGTATGCCACGGTTTCCCCTGTGGAGGAGAAGTCGGCGCGCAAATATAAACCATCCGCAAATTCTGTATTCGAAATATGATGGTCTATATTAAAAGTAGGTGCACTCACTCGTACACCTACTTCTCCAATTCGTTCAAATGTGCTAGCATCCAGAATGAGTAGCATATCTGATGTGTAGCCATTTTCTAAACTTTCTATGGGCTCAATCTTGGAGCATAATGGAAGAAAAGAAAATTTTTCAGGAATCACATCGTCCACTACCATGCGGACTGCTTTCCCTTGGGATGTCAAGGTTTCATACATAGCGAGCATGGAACCGATCGCATCTCCATCGGGACTAACATGAACGGTAAGAAGAATGGAATGGGCTGTATCAATCGATGCTTTCAGTTGATCAATACTAATTTTTGCCATTATTGTTCCTCTTGTTTAATCGAATTTAATAATCCTTCGATGTGCATGCTGTAATCGAGGGATGTATCTGCATCAAAGGCAATGCTAGGAATGTGGCGCAATTGGAGCACTTTTCCTAGTTCAGAACGGAAATAGCCAGCGCTTCTACGTAAAGTTTCTAGGGACTGTTTTTTCTCCGCCTCACTACCGAATAAGCTCACATAGATCGTAGCTTCTCGCAAATCACCTGTGACACGCACATCGGTCACTGTCACAAATCCGATGCGAGGGTCTTTCAACCCACGCAATAAGATTTGGCTTGCTTCTTGTTTAATAAATTCTTGTAATTTTCGTACACGAACTTCACTCATGGATACCTCCTATAATACTGGGGCAATTTCTTCCATTTTGTACGCTTCAATCACATCGCCTTCTTTTACGTCACGGTAACGTTCCAAGGAAATACCGCATTCAAAGCTTGTAGCTACTTCTTTCACTTCGTCTTTGAAACGGCGTAAGGAATCGATATGACCTTCATGGATAACGATACCATCACGGATTAAGCGAATTTCAGAGTTATTCGTGATTTTACCTTCTGTGACATAGGAACCAGCTACGATAGCTTTCGGAGTAGAAATGACTTGGCGAACTTCTGCACGGCCTAGGATCACTTCTTTAAATTCAGGAGTTAACATACCACGCATAGCAGCTTCAATTTCATTAATTGCATCGTAGATAACACGATATGTACGAAGGTCAACACTTTCTTTTTCTGCTTCTTTACGTACATTCGCATCTGGACGCACGTTAAAGCCGATAATAATCGCACCCGATGCAGAGGCTAACATTACGTCAGATTCGTTGATAGCACCTACTGCACTGTGGATAATATTGATGCGTACTTCTGGGTTTTTAATGCCCTCTAAGGATTGACGTAAGGCTTCTACAGAACCTTGTACGTCACCTTTGATAATAATATTTAAGTCTTTTAATTCCCCTTGTTGCATTTGGTTGAACAAATCATCAAGAGTTACTTTTGTTTTCGCATTCATTTCAGTAATGCGTTGTTTTTCAATACGTTTTTCCGCAATAGAACGAGCTTCGTTGTCATCTACGGCAAACATTACCTCGCCCGCTTGTGGCACATCGGATAAACCTAAGATTTCCACTGGCATAGATGGACGAGCTACTTTCACTTTTTCCCCACGTTCATTAGTCATGGCACGTACTTTACCATATGCTACACCGGCTAGGATTGTTTCGCCTACGCGCAAGGAACCTTTTTGTACCAATACAGTACATACAGGACCACGACCTTTGTCCAATTGTGCTTCGATAACGATACCTTGTGCCTTACGGTTAGGGTTCGCTTTCAATTCTTGCACTTCAGCTACGAGCAAGATTGTTTCCAATAGGTCTTCAATACCTTGACGTTGTTTCGCAGACACTGGAACCATGATGGTATCGCCGCCCCATTCTTCTGGTAATAAGCCATGTTCAGACAATTGTTGTTTTACATGGTCAGGGTTAGCACCTGGTTTATCCATTTTATTGATTGCCACGATAATTGGCACTTCTGCGGATTTCGCATGGTTAATAGCTTCGATAGTTTGTGGCATAACACCGTCATCGGCAGCTACCACAAGAACGGCAATATCTGTAGATTGAGCACCACGCAAGCGCATCGCTGTGAAAGCTTCATGGCCTGGTGTATCTAGGAATGTAATTTTGTTACCTTCATAGCGAACTTGGTACGCACCGATATGTTGCGTAATACCACCCGCTTCAGAGGCTGTTACATTCGTAGAACGGATTACGTCCAACAAGGATGTTTTACCATGGTCAACGTGACCCATGATAGTTACAACTGGTGGACGAGCTACTAAGCTTTCTGGGCTATCTTCGATTTCGATAATTTCCGTAGGGTCTTGTTCAGGTTCTACTTCTACAACTTCTACACCGAAGTCTTCTGCTAAGACCATAGCAGTTTCCACATCGATTTCTTGATTGATCGTAGCCATAACACCTAACATCATCAATTTTTTGATGATTTCAGATACTTCACGACCCATTTTTTCTGCCAATTCTTTCACTGTTAACGGACCAGACAGTTCAATAGAGGCAGCAATGGCAGCTTCTGCTCGCCGACGCTCTTCCTCTTTTTGTTTGATGTGTTGCTCATTACGTTGTTTTACTTTGTTTTTATTTTTTTGCAATGCAGAAGATACTAAAGATTGTGTACGTTCGCCTTTTTTACCTTTTTTATCTTTCTTATTGCGACGCTCATTACGACTTTCATTACGATGTTCAGACTCATAACGGCGATTTTCTTTTTGACGGTCTGCTTCACGACTAGCTTGACGATCACGACCTTCTGGTTTTACCGTCATCGCTGGATCTACTTGTGGGATTTCTAAGCGACGTTCACGGCGTTGTCCATCATTGCGACGATCATTATTCCGGTCATTATTGCGATCAAATCGTCCACCATTATTAGTGCGGTTACCACCATTGCGATTCTCTTGACGTTGATCATTACGGCCTTCTGGACGTCTTCCATCACGGTTTTGTCCATTTCGTTGGTTAAAACGATTGTCACCACGGTCATTGTGGTTATCTCGTTGACCATTATTCTTACCATCTCGATTAAATGGACGATCGCGCTTTTCACCACGGTCATTACGATCTCCACGATCATTGCGATGATTTCTATCTTGTTTAGGTCCACGTTTCTCACCTTGTTCATTGCGATGGTATTCATGAACTTTCTTTTGTGGTGCTTGTTGTGTTGCTTTTGGCATTTCACTTTGTGCTTGTTTACCGCCACTTGCTAACGATTGTTTAATCATAGATACCTGTGAATCCTCCACTGTACTCATATGGCTTTTCACTTCAACATTGAGTTTTTTCAATGCATCAATGACTACTTTATTTTCTACACCTAGGTCTTTAGCTACTTCATATACTCTTTTTTTGGACATCTACATTCCCCCTCTACTGATTCTTGTCTATTTCAGCTAGCAAGGATTTAGCAAATCCAGCATCATTTACTAATATAACTGCTCGCATTTCTTTTCCCAATGCTCTACCTAATTCTTCTTTAGTCCCCACTAAGCGAAGTGGCACCTGATGAGATTCGGCTAAGTGCATATATTTTTTAGCATTATTTTGTGCACAATCTTCCGCCATGATCAACAGTGGATAGGATTGTCGTTTCATGGACCGTTCCACTACAAAATCGCCTGATAATAGGCGCCCTGCACGCTGTGCTAATCCTAATATATTCAACACTTTTTCTTTATTCATGGGATATTTGTTCCTTTAAAGATTCATAAATTTCTTGTGAAACTTTATGTTTTAACGAACGCTCTAATCGTTTGGCTTTATATGCCATATCTAGGCATTCTACTTTCATTTCCATATACGCACCCCGGCCAGGGGCTTTACCTGTAGGGTCAATAGAAATCTCTCCCGTTGGGCTCAACACAACACGTGTTAATTCTTTCTTGGGAAGAAGTTCTCCACATCCCACACACACTCGCATAGGCTGAGACTTCTGTTTCATATTAGGCTTCATCTCCAAACGCATCCAAGGAAATCATATCATCGGATTCCACATATTCACCAGCTTCAGCGGCTTGCGTTTCACTTTTAATATCGATTTTCCAGTTAGTTAATTTCGCTGCTAAACGAGCATTTTGGCCAGCTTTGCCAATAGCTAGTGAAAGTTGGTAATCCGGCACTACTACAGATGACGTTTTTTCTTCATCACGAGCTACTACGCTTACTACTTTCGCTGGGCTTAAGGCATTAGCAATATATACAGCTGGATCTTCATCCCACTTCACAATATCAATTTTTTCACCATGTAACTCATCTACAATATTTTGTACACGTTGACCTTTAGGCCCTACACATGCACCTACTGCATCCACTTCTTCTTCACGAGATACCACAGCAATTTTAGAACGCATACCTGGTTCACGAGCTACAGATTTTAATTCCACTGTACCTTCCGCAATTTCTGGCACTTCTAACTCAAATAAACGTTTTAAAAGACCAGGATGTGTACGAGAAATCATGATTTGTGGACCTTTTGTAGTCTTTTTCACTTCCACAATATAGCATTTAATGCGATCTCCCACAGCATAACTTTCACTAGGAATTTGTTCGGACACAGGTAAAATTGCCTCAGTTTTTCCTAGATTAATGAATACATTTCGACCTTCAATACGTTCCACCAAACCAGTCAAAATATCGCCTTCACGACTGGAGTATTCATCATAGACAATATTGCGTTCTGCTTCTTTCAAACGTTGAATCAACAATTGTTTTGCCGTATGGGCTGCACTACGACCAAAGTTTTTTGGAGTCACATCCACCTCGATAATATCGCCGATTTCCATGCGCTTATCCAATTGACGAGCATCAACCAAAGCAATTTCCACTTCTTCGTTTTCAGGAGTGTCCACTACTGCTTTTTTAGCCAACACTTTATAATCCCCTGTTTCACGATTGAAATAAATATATGCCTCTTGATTTGCTCCTACCTCCTTGCGATAGGCTTGTAATAATGCCACTTCAAGAGAATCAAAAATAATCTCTGGTGCCACACCTTTTTGCTTAGTAACTGCTAATACCGCTTGTACTAATTCTTGACTCACTGGTTTCCTCCCTTAAAAATCTAAATGTAAACGAATTTGTGCAATCGCTGCACGTTCTAGGTCAATACGTTCTTCTTGTACCTGAATCGTGATGAATTCATCAGAATAGCCTTGTAAAGATCCTGTATATTGTTTTTTACCATTAATCGACTTAAACAATTGAATATCCACATCACGTCCATGGTAACGGATGAAATCTTTTTCTTTCTTCAACACACGATCCAATCCTGGAGACGATACTTCTAACAAGTAATTCTCTTTGATTGGGTCCTTTGCATCCAATACTTCGCTTAATTTTTCACTCACCATTTGGCAGTCATCTAAATCGATGCCACCCTCTTTGTCTAAAAATACGCGCAAGTACCATTCTCGCTCATGCACGTATTCCACGTCCACAAGCTCTAACTCCGTAGACTCTATAATCGTTTCTACTACACCGGACACAAATTCCTCTACGGCGTCACGTTTCATCTTATCCCCTCCTTGCCACAGTATAAGAGAAAGAGTGAGCCACAGCTCACTCTTTTAATAGATTCTATTAAAGTTACTCTTAGTATACCACAACTTAAGGAAAATAGCTACAGTAAACCGTTACGTTTTAGGGCCTCTTCCCACTCTTGTTCCTTGAATCCTACAAGAACTGTATCTTCTAATACCAAGATAGGACGTTTCACTAACATACCATTCGTTGCTAGTAGTGCTAATTTTTCTTCTTCTGTCATAATTGGCAACTTATCTTTGATGCCTTCCCCACGGTAGATTTGACCAGATGTATTAAAGAAGGCTTTGATATCCCCTTTCTTACTTTTTGGATACCATACTCCCAACTCTTCAGCTGTTGGATTTTCCTCTTTAATATCGCGATGAGTATAGCTAATACCATGATCATCTAAATATTTTTTTGCTCGTTTACAAGTTGTACATTTCGGATATTCAATATATAACATAGTCTGTGTCCTTTCCATTACTCTGAGATCTCACTCACTTCAGGATTTTCTTTTAGCATCTGTAATAGCATTTCTGTCATATTACTAGCTGCAAATACATAATCTTTTAATTTACCTCGTTCTTCAGCCACCTTCATAGCAGCTACTTCAAACGGATCTAATACCACTGAAAGTACTGGTCTTTGGTCCAATTCCATAGCTTCGTCCAAATATCCAGAAATACTCTCTCCTTCAGTAGGTTCGAATCGCTCTACTTTAACAATAGGGCAGTAGGTAGACATTAATTGACGTAGCTCCTCTAAAAAATAGGCTTTATCTTTAACAAATTGTGTGGCCTCATCCTTTGTCATGCTAAAAATATCAACTTTCACACGCTCTATTGTACCATGGGTCGTCATTGGATTACTCCCCTTTCGCTGCTAAGAACGCTAGATAGCAACGTTTTGCCTCATAAATATCTGCTTTACTAGTCACTTCCCAAGGGGAATGCATGCTCAGTACTGCTACACCACAATCGATGACATTCATACCATACAACGCCATAATATAGGCGATAGTTCCACCGCCCCCAAGGTCAACACGACCTAGTTCAGCTGTTTGATAGGAAATATTATCTTGGTCCATTAACTGACGGATACGCGCCATATATTCTGCGTTGGCATCATTGGAGCCACTTTTACCACGAGAACCAGTAAATTTGTTAAACACTACACCACGACCTAAGAAAGCTGCATTTTTCTTTTCAAAGGCACTCGCATAAAGTGGGTCAAAACCGGCACTTACATCAGAAGACAGCATATGGCTATTGGACAAAGTACGACGCACTGCTAATGGAGATGTATACCCCATGGCTTCTAGCAATTCTGCCACAAAGTTTTCAAAGAAACGAGATTGCATACCGGTAGCACCAACGGAACCAATTTCTTCTTTATCCACCAATAGGGTACATGTAGTACGACTTACATTCTCTGTTTCTAACATAGCTACTAACGATGTATATGCACACACACGATCATCTTGACCATACCCAATAATCATAGAACGGTCAAAGCCCAACTCTCTAGCTGCACCAGCTGGTACAATTTCAAGTTCAGCAGACAAGAAATCTTCTTCTTCAAATCCGTATTGCTCTTGTAACACTTGCAACACATAGGCTTTCACGCCATCTTTTAACTCACCTTTCACTGGGCGGCTACCAATCAGTAGATCTAATTGCTCTCCTTCTACCACTTTAGCCGCCTTTTTTTCCATTTGTTCTTGTCCCAAATGTGGCAACAAATCTGTTACGCAAAAAACTGGATCTGTTGGACTTTCACCGATGGCAAGATTGATAACAGTGCCATCACGTTTTACCACAACACCATGAATCGCAAGAGGCATAGTCACCCATTGGTATTTTTTGATACCTCCATAGTAATGCGTATCTAATAAAGCCAAATCGCTATCCACATAGAATGGGTTTTGCTTTACATCTAACCGAGGAGAATCAATATGAGCACCAAGAATATTCATGCCCTGTTCAATCGGTTCTGTACCAATGTTTACCATGGCTACCGCTTTTTTCATGTGCACATAATACACCTTATCTCCCGCTTGTAGTGTTCCCCTTTCCTTAATCACAGTATCCATATTCCGGTATCCTGCCGCTTCTGCAGCCGCCACAATTTGGTCTACACATTCACGTTCTGTTTTACCATGGTCTAGAAAATGACGATACTTTGTTGCCAAAGTATCAATTTCTTGTAATTGTTGTTCTGTATATTCATGCCAAGCATTTCTACGTTCCATACTTAGCTCCTTTCTGTATAACTATAAAATTTATCGTTTTCGCGCATATAATTCGCGTAATCCTAGAGGCGCATTCGTTACCATTTTAGACACAAAATACCGCTTTCCTAAATGCTTACTAGAAGATTTCCCTACATACCAATGTACTCCAAATGTTCCATGCTCCTGACAAGCTCCTATCGATAAAAACCTATGCTTTACCACCCCTACAATAGGATCTAGGTGCAATGGTTCCTTACAAATAGGGCATGTAGTTTTCGCCCGATTACTTTGTCGGAATATACGAGGCATAGTCACAATGGATTCAAATATTTTATGTTCATGCCGTGAAAGTCCATAAAAACAGCGCTGCTTACCATGTTTTTCTTGTTTCTTGTGTAAAGCTTTTACAAACGGAAAACACTGGCATACCATAGCTGTGCAGATGGCATCATGTAATCCATTATGGGCCTGTAGATTTGGGGCCTTCACTTGCATCTCTTCCATGGCTTTTTGCAATGCATATTGTTGGGTGCTATTATGCATCGTATTGGCATACATAGATTGCGCATCAAACCAAGGGACCTCTCGGTGTACATACACATTATGACATAACGCATTATCTAATAACATTTCGATATCATCGGGTCCCCAAGACACCAAAATACCATCAGGACCAATAAATTGCAGAAATTTCTCACATCCACGACGGAAGGATACCCCTTCTTTACGCAATTTATCCATCGTAATATGAGTTAACTTTTCCACAGAATGATGCATAATTGGTAGAAATTTAGGCGTAATAAACACTTCAAATTGATCTACAATTTGCAAACTTTCATCTAGCTTTACGGCACCTATTTGTATAATTTCCCCAATGAATGGAAATCCTGAGCGCCGTATCATATTCGGTTCTAACGTATAGGGCTGGTTCCATTCCAAGTCAAATACAATATAGTGCATCCTTAGTTCATACCCTTTCTGCCTAACATTGTCCGTACACCTGCTAATACAGATCCCTCGGAAATAACAGACAAACCTTTGTAATTGCCTTCTTTCAAAACCTGTTTCATATTTTTATTCACATCATAATGCTCCATAGACTCTAAGACTATTGCATTGTCTGTAAAAGGCCCATACAAGGCAGGATTTGATGGTCCATACAGCGCCACAATAGGCACCCCCTGACTGACCCCTACGTGCATAGGACCAGAGTCATTGGTCACCAAGCAATCACATCGTTTCATGGCTGAAGCTAATTCGCCAATACTAAATTGCCCCGTCCCCTTAATAGCTGGTTCTGTCATCATATCTAGTACATCCTGTACCATAGCTTCATCCATGAGACCACCAAAGAATACAATTTTGTATCCCTCTTTGGCTAATGTATCTGCGATACGAGCAAACCTCTCCTTAGGCCAACGTTTTTCCGGTACTGCACTACCAATATTGAAACCCACAAGACGATCCGTTTCCATCACTCCCTGAGAGGTATAAAATTCCTGTACCCTTTGGTCCCACTCTGGACTTATAAAAATCTCTAATCCTTCATGCTCTACCGTATATCCTAACTGTTCTAACACATGCATATACATTTGTGCAGCATGCACCGTTTTACGGTTCAACCGTGTTACCTTCGTCATGAACGGACGAAATAGAAAGTGACTCATCCCCGTGGTTACCTTAGCTTTTAATTTCCAAGCTAAATAGGACGTTCGTTCATTGGGATGCAAGTTAATCACTACATCCACAGGACCTCGATGGCGAATCTCTTTAGCAATTCGATTGAGCCCTCTAATGCTATTATGAATACCTTTTTTGTCCACTTCCACTAACTCATCAATGTAAGGATTATGACGATATACATCAGCTAACTTTTTATCTATCACGTAAGTGATGTGACTATGAGGCGCCAACTTTCTAAGAGCATGGATAAACGGTGTGGTGAGCACCACATCGCCTAAATGCATCAAGAAGGTTACCACAATCCGCTTTCCATCTAACTCTATCATAAATTCCTCATTTCTTTCACTTCATCAAATACAGTATCTACCTTAATCCGTGCCATACATTCTGCATCTTCCACCAATGGTTTTTCGAGGGTCGCTCGCGATGTAGGTGACACAATGATATGAATATGATCGCCTCCATACGGTCCGGTCCGATCTGGACACGTAGTCCCAAATAAAGCAATCAATGGTACTTTTAAGGCATTGGCAATATGCAAAGGCCCCGTATCAGCACTGATAAACAAGGCACTGTGTCGAATGACCTCGATGAGTTCTTTCAAATTCGTATCCCCAATAAGATTTACCACATTGTCACTACCAACACCGTCTACAATAGCACGACCTTTTTCCACATCCTCGTTGGCACCAATGAGCACCACCGTTTCACCTGCTGCTGTCAAGCGTTTGCCGAGGTCGATAAAATGAGAAATAGGCCACTCTTTCACTGCCCAACGCGCACCCGGAGCGATGATAATATAAGGATTTTCAATGAAAACTCCTTTATCGTTCAACTTATGTGTCACCGAAGTTTCCGCCTCTGTAAAAGCCTGCAATGGGAACACGATGTCAGCTACATCACATCCCAAAGCACGAGCTGTATCTAAATATCGTTCAATGACGTGATCCATTTTATGGTCACCTACTAGAGCTGTATTCACAAGCCAACTCCCCTCCCGAAGTTCCCAGTAAGCATAACGTTTCTTTGCTCCACTAAGACCAGCCACGATGGCACTTTTCGCTATGGATTGTAAATCTAAAGAAATATCAAAGTGCTTCTCATGCAATAACTTCCATAATTGTTTCCAATAGGAAAGACTTTTTAATTGTTTTTTATCTATGATAATGATTTCATCCACCCAAGGTTTGGGAGGAATCACATCCTTAAACTGTTCATGGACGGCCCATGCAATATGTGCCTTTGGATATTGTTGACGCAATGCATACAATGTTGGTAAGGCATGAATAATATCACCTAGAGAACTCATTTTAATTATTAAAATTCGTACATCTTCTTTCATACGCCATCCCTTTCATTTAGCTATAACTATACACTTCTAGTATACCATAAGATAGAAAGAAAGATGACAAAGTATTTTGTATTTTTCTTTAGATCCTTTCAGTACCTATTTCAATACTTCAGGGATGGGAACCTCACATAGTAAACTCAAAATATCTATGTATAACAACTGCCATTCATTAGAGATTTTTTCTGCAACCAATATTAATGAGCTTTTATTAATATGTTATTAAAATTTGGTAATTTTTTATTATATCATATGTAAATTAAACTTCATAATACAATACATGAACATCTTCCCCTATTTGATTTTTTTATGTATATAATGTATTTTCTGTATAAAAGGTATATAATA
>OBVV01000312.1_pt1 | contig 21526 bp, 21 predicted proteins | sample 1476221 | NCBI WGS metagenome assembly OBVV01 (sample SAMEA2580029, study PRJEB22360) | human gut metagenome | biome: human gut; feature: human-associated habitat; material: faeces | place: Denmark | collected 2008/2010 | reverse complement strand
GTAGTAGAGGATTGGAATACCATTAAAGAGTGGAGTGGATGGTCCGATACAGAAGGCACTAATAATACAGAGGCACATGAGAAATTTGCTACAGGTTTTGAGGCCTATGTTCGTGAAGGAAAAGCACCAACTAAAGTATTAGAACGTATATTCCGTCGTTTTAAAGAATGGCTTAGTGCTTTATATAAAAGTGTAACACTCCTAGGTGGATTACCACCTAAAGAAGTGCAAGATGTCATGGCACGAATGCTTGCAACGGAAGAGGATATCAATTCCTATATCACACAGCAAGGTTTAGATAGCTTTGAAAGAACGGGGCTATATCAATCTTTCACAGAAGAAAAGCAAGTAGAATGGCAAGAAAAACTCGATCGCATTCGAGAAAAAGCAAAAGAAAAAGTGCTAACTACGTATATGAAAGAATTGGCCAATACAAAGCTAGAAGAGTTTGAAGCATCTATTCCAGAACTAGAAGAAACGTTGCAGCGACAATTAGTAGAACAATATCCAGTGTATCAAGCAAGAGTACGTTTTGATGCCTTTGGTGTGGCTGGACTAGAAGGGACACCGTACCATAGCGAACAGGCTCTTATAGACGGGGAAGTTAACGATGGTATAGGACCAATGAATGGAGTGGTGGCAAAGGAGATACAATCTAAGCGTGAAGAAGTAGAGCGATTTACACATGATTATGAAGTGGTTAAAAAGATTGCAGAAGAGTATTTGCTTACCACAGAGGGAATGCAACGAATTACTGCCTATGAAGCGGAAGCCATTCGTAAAGATACAAATAAAGCAGTAGCAAAACATTTTGAGCTTATTAGCGCTTTAGGAGATATCGATGTCAATGATCCATCATCTATTGAACGTGTAGCATCTGCTATAGAAGATGATAAAGTACAAAAGAAAGTTCGGAAATTACAAGAAAAAGATTCAGCACAGCAGAGTGAAGAAATAAAAAAACTGCAAGAAGAATTACAAACAGGGATTAGTAATATGCGAGCTTTGCGAGGGTTATCCTTATGGAGTACAGAAGATATGATGGAGAAAGCCCATAATGCCTTGCGAACTATGACAATCCCACAGGCTACTTCATTTAAAACGTATCAAAATAAAAGTGCTAGCTCCGCAAGAAAGGCAGATATTGCTATTTCAAAGGGGCAAATGGATGAAGCCTTTCATCATAAGCAACAGCAGTTATATTATCAAGCTATGGCACGTGCAGCCTATGATAATTTACGTGAAGTGGAAACGTTAGAAAGGGATTTAAAGAAAAAGTACCAAAGTATTTCACGACCTAAATCACCGAAACGGATTCACTCTTCTGCTAGATACTTTATTCAACATATGATGTATCAATTAAATTTAGTCAATCGTGATGGCATAGAACCATCTAAAGGGTTTACTATTGGAGACGTGCTATTGTTGCTAGATCCTGATGCGGAGTTCCAGGATAAAGCAGAAACCAAGATGACATTAGACCCATGGATTATGGAGCTAATAGAAAAGCCAAAATCATGGAAACAGTTAACGTTTGACCAACTATTAGATATTGGGCAATTACTAAAAGCAGTTTATACACAAGGTGCACAACAGTATGAAGGTGTAAGTATCCTAAATGAACAAGGCGAAAGCATCTCTTTTGAAGATGCAGGAGCAGAACTCATCATTGAAGGCAGTAAACGATTACAATCAAATACTAAAGATTTACTAACGCAAGCCAATCAGCAAGGGTTCTTCGGACGGTTACAAGATACATTCTCTGGATATATGTTAAGCCTAGTAAAAGTAGAAACTATACTTCGTCGTTACGATGATGATAAGGCTGGTGTATGGAATCGTTATATTTATGAACCAATTAATAGAGCCACTGTAAAAGGTAAGGAAATGTTAGAAGATGCCACTCGTAATTTACAACAAGTGATGAAGGTGTACGAGAAAAAAGAACTATTTCATATTAGAACGGAACGTATGTATAACATTGGCACCGTGTATAGCATGACGAAAGAGCAGGTATTAGCCTTGGCTTTAAACTGGGGGACAAAAAATAATCGGCAACGTGTTATTGAAACGGTAGGGTTAAGTGACCAGGAAGAAGCAGAAGTTCTAATAGATAAAGCTTTTAGTGAGTTCTTGGATGATAAAGATTGGGATTTTGTGGAGAAAACATGGGAACTTATCAACTCTTATTATGCAGAACGTAGTGCTGTTCAAGAGCGATTATATGGTTCATCTATGCATAAAGAAAAAGGTGTGACTTTCACCATTAATGGACGTAAGATTCGTGGACAATATTATCCTATCGTATATGATCCGACTGTAGATGGTGCTGCTAAGGATTATGAAGTAGAAGATATTATAAAATCACAAATGTCATCTAACGCTGTATGGGGTATGGGTATGAGTGCTACCAAAAGTCGTGTACAGTTAGTGAAAGGGAAAAAGCTACTACTATCCTTTGATGTGATTCCACGTGCTATTGATGAAGCGATTAACCATATTAGCATGCGTGAAGCGGCTACGGATGTGAATCGTCTATTAAATAATCGGGCACTCAGTGACTATATTGTTCGTACTACAGGTGTAGAAACATTACAAATGTTGAAGACATGGGTACGAGATAATTGGCAGAGTGAGATTAGTAAATCTTCAAGGTTAGATAGAGTATTGCAAGATTTAAGACGAAATACATCTATGGCTATTATGTCCTATAGGACGAGTACAGCCTTACTTAATGTATTGAATGTGATTCCGATGACAAAAGAAATTGGCTTAGTAAATACAGTCCGAGCGATTACAGAGTTTATGGGATACCCTTTATCCGATAGGTATGTATCAAACCGAAAATTCGTTATGGAGCGAAGTATCTTTTTACGTGAGCGCATACATACGCTAGATCATGATTTACATGAAGGGTTAAGTATTGGCGGTAAAGGTATGACCTTCTTTCCTAATAGTGATATTGGGCGAAGAATATCTGAAACCAAGCACATGACAAAAGAGGTGCGAGATACGATTAGTCGGTATGGATATGTATTTATCACGGAAACAGATTTAATGCTGTCTATGCCGTTATGGAAATTTGCTTATGAACAGAAAGTAGCAGAGTTATTGCCTAAGGGTCTAGATCAAGAATATATTGAAGCAGAAGCTATATCAGCGGCGGATAGACAAGTTCGTAGAGTGTTTGGTTCAGGGGATACGAAAGACTCTGTAGAGTTGCAACGAAAGAAAAACAGTCTAGTAGCTTTATTTACACCATTTTATACGTATGCCAATACAGTTTTGAATGCATTGGTAGAAGGTGGTTATGCAGTCGTAGATAAACAAGATTATATGAAACTCTTTAACCACATCTTATTCTGGGTAGTATTACAGAATATGTCAGAGGCTTTATTGCGGTCCACCTGGTCTGGTGATGACGATGATGTAGAAAGCCTTTTGAAAAAAATGTTATCGTCAGTGGTTACAGGATCGTTTGTAGGGTTACCAATACTTAGAGATGGAGTTTCCTTAGCTATGGATATGGCTATGGGTAAACCTAGTATGAGTAAGGGAAATGAAACTGTTGCCCTTAGTCTAATGCCAAAATTATTAGAGTTGTATAGAAACGTGAAAAGCAGTAAAAAATCTTGGATTGATGTGATGCGGTCAACAAGCCAGGTGAGCAATCGTCTCACAGGATTTAGTGATACCTTTACTGATGGTTTTTGGACACTAGCAAAATGGTCATTTTCTAATACAGAAGCTACACTAAGGGATTTAATCACTGCCATTGCATTTGATAAGAATCTTCGAAGTCGTGAGGAAAAAAGAAAATAGTAATTAGGAGCTATCTATCGTGGATAGCTCCTTTTATATTCAAAGGCACAGTAGAAAGGAGACACATATGGTTAATGATGAAAGAGTGAGTATTATGTACGAAGGGGATGGTCAGAATAAGAACTTTGCATACCCGTATTCGTTCACAAGGAAAGAGGACATTGTAGGTTACGTCATCAGCAATGGGAAAACAAAACGAATTTCTACAAATTTTGAGTTTAATCCTACTACTAAGCAATACACGTATCCAAAGAATGGTACTCCACTTGCAAGGAATGAAAGTGTATTGCTTACTAGGGAAACTCCACGGAACAATACATTACAGTTGCCTAATGAACCAATTTATACAGCATTACAAGGGCAATTAGATAAGATTGTTCGTATGATACAGGAATTAGGTAGTCATCATAAAGGTATACCACTACAAGTGTTATCAGAACAGTTTGATACTGTGATTCCGACACAAATAGGAAACGCCTATTTACGTATCAACCGTGAAAGAAATGCAATTGAACTTGTAGAAAATCCATTTGATGGAGTGGAACGTATTACAAGTGAAGTCACCTCTACTAAAGCTAATATTGATAGAATTAAAGCGCAAATAGATGGAATCCATACAGAATCACTGACAATGTATGGGGAAATTAAAGAAAAGCTTAGTCGAGTAGATAGAGATACTGAAACATTGAAGGAAAGAGCCAAGCAAGAAATACGATTTACAGAACAGACAGTATTACAAAGTTTAGAACAAGTAGAAAATGATATTACAAGACGATTAAAAAATAGTGATATCTTAGAAAGTGTAGGAACTGTAGAAAGTAAAGCACGGGAAATAAAAGGTTATGTTGGAACTATGGAAAACTCCATAGCAGAATTACGTAATATACAATCCTCTACTATAGCTACTAAAGAAGAGATTAATCAATTAAAAGCAAGTGTTATTGAAAAGGTCAGTGCTGCTGAAGGTCATGCTCATAATTTAGAACAAGCAATAGAACAAGTAAAGGGTATATCTAATGGGATTCAAAGCATGCAACAATCGATTCTGGATAAGAATAGAGAAGTTGAATCGATGAGAGATACTGTAAATCAGCTATTACAAGAATATAAAAGTTATGCTGCCACTATTGTAAGAGATATGCAAGGATATGTGTCTAGTGCTACATCAGAGGTGCAGAAAGCCAAGGAATGGGCCAACAAAGCTGGAGCAGCCAAAACTGGTAACTGGGTAACGCAAGAAGATCTACAAAGTAAAATTAATAATTGGGTAACAAAAGAAGAATTTCAAAGTAAAATTGGAAATTGTGTAACACAAACAGATCTACAAAGCAAAATAACTAACTGGGTGACAAAAGGTGAACTACAAACGATTCAAACGAATATAAAAAATGATATAAATCGTGAATTGATTGCTCCCTTAAAAGGAACTATTAAAAACGATATTGGGCGTGAGTTAATTTCTCCATTACAAACATCTTTTGAAGAAGAGAAAAGAAAGGTAAGTGATATAAATAATTCTATTGCCACTAAAATTAGTGAACATAATATAGACTCCACTTCACATAATCTTAACAAATACATGAGTATGAAGCCTATGCCTACTAGTATCAATGATTGGAATAATCTCACAGATACTGGTATGTATGAAGCAACCGCAAGCATGTGGGGTTGGAGAAACGCACCGAGCAGTACACGAGTTTACTACTATGGTGTAGTACAGGTGATTAAAAGTGATACTAATAAGATTACACAAGTATTCTACTCTTATGGGGGGAATAACAAACCTTGTAATATTTGCTATCGAACGTTCTATAATGCATGGGGGGCATGGCATTATCATGGTGATTATGATGCAACTGTTACAGATATAACAAAACATAATGAGGGGTTAACCATTACAAAAGGGGATGTATCTACTCTTTTAAAATTGTTTACTAATAATAAGGCAGATACCAATACAAATCTTGCTCCTACATTGGCAGTAGTGAAAGAACTATTAGGCGGTGTAAATGTTGATATTACGGAAGTGTTAAAAAGTAAAGGTGTTAGATATGATTTTTCTAATGAGAATGCATGGTACCTATGTTTAGGGCAAGCATTCGGGAATCTAATTATCCAAGGGGGAATTACTGAAGAAAAGGATGCTAGGGACTATAAACAACAGTATTATAATCAACCATATGCGATTGCATTCCCAAATAAAGTTATTTTTAGAGGAACCATAGCATTGCAAAGGACGTTGGGGACTAAGACTAATCCTGCAACTATCATATATAGTGAAGTTAATAATGCTGGCATGAATATACTATTTGAAAGACCATATGCAGGCTATAAAGTCGCATATTTAGCAATTGGGCTGTAATTATAAATAATATTTAAATAGAGGAGCAAACATGAACAACGATTATATTTTTGTCTTAAATGAAAAAGGTCTCCGAGTAACTACTTACTTAGTAGGGTTACATGGAGACACAGAAGAATTGGTATTAAATTTTGCTAAAATGCAATATCCGAATCATACGTACTTAGCAGGTACACAAGAAATGCAAAACGAGTTCGTAACAAACAATAAATGTTACATCAACGGTAAGTTTATTGATTATGTACCCGAACCAGTAGCACCTACTAAGGCAGAACGTATTGCAGAGATTAAAGCCTACTATGACAAACGTTTTGAAACATTAGAACAGACACTAGCAAGGCGTACATTGATCGGTGCTAATGTAGCAGATTTACAAGAGCAATATAAGAAACTCACACAGGAAATGGTTACAAAGATTAAGGAGGTAAAGTAAATGGATAACTACGCAGTACACTCAGATATTCCCGTTATGCATTTTTGCGAATGGTGTTATGCAACACTCAATCAAGATGGTACTTGTCCTACTGAGGGATGTATCCACAATGATTTAATGAATATGGAAGGCAAAAAAGAGGAATAATATTATTCAAGAGAGAGGGTAGGAGTGATTATGAACAGAGCTAGAGATAAACCAGATCTGATGAATTTTATAGTTTAGGCGTATTAAAAGGTAAAATGGTATACGATATGGGATTTTTAGAATCTTTACGAGATATTATAGTAGAGTCGTGGATTATAAAAGTGGGGCTATCATTCATAGGTAGTGCAGCTATATGGCTAATGAATTTAAAACACGTTCAAGTGCTGGGCGTGTTTATTTTATTAGTCTTATTTGATTTACTGACTAGATGGGGAGCAATAGCCTATCAGATGTTGGTAGAAGCGGGAGCAGATAAAGAAAGTATATCTGCTTGGGATAAGTATGTAGCAATCATTCCTGCTTTTGAAAAGGGGTTAATTTCATCAAAACATATGAGAAAGCCCTTTGTGACAAAGGTAATGACATATGTATTTGCTACAGCCATAGGTTGGTGCTTTGATTTTATGGCAGGGAAAGAAGCCTTTGTAGTTAATTTAGTTTGGTTATATTTAGCCTCAGCAGAATTTTTGAGTGTACTAGAAAATATGCGTGATGGTGGAAATGTAATGATGGGAAAGTTTTTAGATACCATCAGAGACATGATTGAAAGTAAGTTCAAATTTAAGTTATAAGGAGACATATATGAAAATTGGAAATTATTTTGAGGATTATGAGTTTGCCTGCAAATGTCATCGACATAATGTAGTAGATGGGAAAAATGTGTTGGATCATATTATTGACAACCGTTTAGTAGATGTATTGGATAAAATCCGAGAACGTGTAGGACGACCAGTATATATCGAAAGTGGATACCGTTGTGAAGACCACAATCGTGAGGTAGGTGGAGTGCCTAACTCTCAACATGTATTAGGAACAGCTGCTGACATTACAGTGGACGATATTAGTGTTGATGAATTAGCAGATATTGCAAAAGAGTGTGGTGCAGATGGTGTTGGCAGATATTATGGACTACAATTTGTACACATTGATGTCCGAGGTTATGATGCGGAATGGGAGCAATATTAGGAGGTTGAAATGTATGGAACTATTCTTTCATGGATTAAAAAACACACGATTATGCTTGCTATTGGCTTTGGTACTATTATCTGTGCCCTGCTATACATTTGCGGAACAGGGAGTGACATTAACACAAAGCGAATACAAGATGCTCAGCAAGAACTTAGACGAGCTCAATACAATCAACAAGAAGCAAGCAAACTCAATCGAGAGGTTAGAGATGCAGTTGAACGTAGCGAAGTTATCAACGAACGAATCGAAAGTAGCATTACTAGAAGCGAAGCAGCTACTAGAAGAACAGAGGGAGCAGTTGAGAGCATCCAAGGAGAAATTAAATCTACAAGAGCAGAAATTGACAGAGCAGCAAATCTCATTGGAGAAAGCCAATCTATACTTAGAAGAGCAGAAGGAAGAAATAAAGAAGTACAAGAAAAATAGTCAAAAGCACCGATTTATTGAGGTGCTTTTATTAGGTGGACTAGCCTATAAAATGTTTCGGTAACGTATAAAAAATAATTTATAATGTTATCAATAAAAACTGTTTTTGGGAACGGTTGCACAACCGTTGCACAACCTTTTTTACAAGAATTGCTTAATACCAAAGGTTTATAGCAATATGTGCGTTATGTGTATCACAATGCCATCATGGATGTGGAAGAATAAATAGTATCAAAAAAGCACTCCCTTGATGGGGGTGCTTTGTGTATTGAAGAAATATTTTATAAATGGAATCAGTCCCAGTTGTACTTTTCATTTCCATAATAGAATACATGTATAAATTAGAAGAGTTATTTTAGATATATTGATCTAGTGAAGTTTGCCAATCTTTAGGAAAGCCCATACGTTTTACTACCTCAGAAAAAATAGAAGGAGGAAGCTCACTTCTTAAATCAGTAATTTCTAATATAATTAGTCGAATCAAAGCTTTGTAATGCTTTTTAGAGAGAAAAAAACGTAATAGCAAAATTAGACTATATACATTTCCAGAAAAAGCAGGCGGTGATGATAAATAAAAAAATGAAGTAGATATAGCTTTGCCATTTTTATTTTTAGCAATATAGTCGTAGATTTTGCCCTCATGAGCACACATATTTCTAAACGCTTTTATAGTATTGATAGCTTTGCCAAAATCGTCAATGTAATGAGAGCTGATAAAACTATGGTATTGATTTGAATTATGCTTAAATTCATTTTGTATAGAATCTATAATAGAAGATTGTATTTTTGAAGAAAGATTATAAAAAAGATTGCATGTTTGTCCTAGTGATAATTTAGTTACTAGTACCCATAATGGTAGTTCCTTATGATTGTGAAAGTAATGATAAAAAGGACCTGTTCGGTTTTTTGCATCTGTATTATTTTTAGTTACATCAGATAATAACGCAATCAGACTAGATGATTTTTCAAAGCTTTTTGTTTGGAAATTATTAATATTTAAATATGGAAAGGGTTCTTTAATATGCTCAGATGAAAAGTGATACGCAATTTTTGCCTTTAAAGAATTTTCACATATTAACATATATTTAAGTAAAATATGACGAATATTTCTATCAAATTCATAAAGAGCATAAATTTGTTCAAAAGTAGTACCAGTTTTGAAGTAATCATTTTTTAGTTGTTTTGTTTTTACTATATCCAGAAATATATTTTTATATCCATTAATAAGTTGGTAATAGTTTTCACGAATTAATATAGATTTTGCTTTAGATCCATCTTTTATAATTAGATTTCTTGAACGTAGGATTTTTAATTGTTTATTATGTGTTTGGAATGGTTTAGACATATTATACCTCAAATAAAAAAGGGACTAAGTCATCCGCAGATAACTTAGTCCCCACAGTGTTCCCTCAGGTCCACTGTTTACTCGTTGTGACTTCAGTATACTACGGATAGGGAAAAAAATCAATTATTTTAGAACAATAAATCCTTTTGGTTTCCAAAAACTTGCCAATTACTTACAGTATACCACTTTCAAAATTAAACACAACGATTTACTATAAAAATCTACCATTCCATGCTATACTATAAGCAAGTAAATTTTTTAGATTTGCAAGGGAGCCTATGTAATAGGCTGAGAAAGGACTATGAAGTACCTGACCTTTTGACCTGATCGGGATCATGCCCGCGTAGGAAGCACGCTGACATATGTGGGTATCGATGTAATGTCGATACCTTTTTGTGTATAGAGTACCCAAAATAGGCTCCTTTGTAATGAAAGGAGTTTTTTATGTTTTACACACAAATGCAAGCAGCCCAAAAAGGCATTGTTACCGACGCGATGAAAGTGGTAGCAGAAAAAGAAAACATGGATGTTGAAGTATTACGAGAATTGGTGGCAAAAGGACATGTAACAATTCCTTGCAACAAGCATCATACCTCTTTACAACCAGAAGGAATCGGTCAGAAGTTGCGTACAAAAATTAATGTGAACTTAGGGACATCCAAAGACTGTACAGACTACGAAGAAGAGATGAAAAAAGTTCATCATGCAGTGGCATTAGGTGCTGAATCTATTATGGACTTGTCTACACATGGGGATACAAAAGTGTTCCGCCGTCTGTTGACAAAGGAATGTCCTGTTATGATTGGCACCGTGCCTATCTATGATAGCGTTATCCATCATCAGAAGGATTTAGGTGAATTGACCGCAGAAGACTTTATTTCTACTATCCGTCTTCATGCGGAAGATGGCGTAGACTTTGTCACGTTACACTGTGGTATCACACAACATACGGTAGAACAAATTAAACGACATAAACGCAAGTTAAACATCGTGAGTCGTGGAGGTAGTTTAGTCTTTGCTTGGATGTCCATGACTGGTCAAGAAAATCCTTTCTACGAATATTATGATGAAATCTTAGACATTTGTGCAGAATATGATATGACTATTTCCCTTGGTGATGCATGCCGTCCAGGTTGCTTGGCGGATGCTACAGATATCTGTCAAATCGAGGAACTTGTTCGCCTTGGGGAATTAACAAAACGGGCTCGTGAACGTGGTGTGCAAGTCTTGGTAGAAGGTCCTGGTCATGTGCCATTGAATCAAGTACAAGCTAACATGGAAGTACAACAAACAATCTGCGATGGGGCACCGTTCTATGTATTAGGACCATTGGTGACAGACATTGCACCAGGATATGACCATATTACAGCAGCTATTGGTGGTGCAGTGGCAGCTATGCATGGGGCAGCCTTCCTTTGCTATGTAACACCAGCGGAACACTTAGCCTTACCTGACGAAAACGATGTGAAAGAAGGTATTATGGCTTTCAAAATTGCCGCGCATGCTGCAGACATTGCAAAAGGGACTCCGAATGCACGGGATCGTGATGACCGTATGGCAGAGGCGCGTCAAAAACTCGATTGGGAAGCACAATATGCAGTAGCACTAGACCCTGAAAAAGCTCGTCGCATCCGTGAAAGTCGGGCTCCAGAAGAAGGACATAAAGAAGCATGCAGTATGTGTGGCAAATTCTGCGCTGTACGAAGCATCAACAAAGCCTTAGAGGGAGAGAAAATCGATATATTATAAAAGAGAAACGAAACAGCCAACTCTCGTAGGGAGTTGGTTGTTTTGTTATATAAATAAATTGATTATAGCAATATAATTGATGTATTATATAGATAATAAGTATCTTTTTATGTAATGCAAGTCCTGCATTTACATAAGAGAATCTTTTGAGAAAATTGGATTTTAGAGGTGCAATGATGAAACAATGGAAACTGTTGACACTGGGATGCACACTATTGGCGCTAACTGGATGTGCAAGTATGGATTCTACGATACAAGTAGATAGTGATTTTAGTGGTAAATGGGAAGCACAATTACATATTCCGGAATCGTTGAGTAAATCGGATATAGAGGCTGGATTTGATGACAGTGTAAGTAAAATTATTAATGACCGTAAGCATATAGGTGATAATTCTTTTGAACAAAAACAAAATAAAGAAAAAGAGTCTTTAAAACAATAGTGCAAAACATATTAAACTTGAGGTAATTGACTCATATGGAAAGGCACTTCCTAATCAAGTGGAGGCGAGATCTGAGCATTGGAAGATTACCGCTTCTTTTTCGGATGAAAGTGAATTGACTAACAGTTACAGGATTATTTATGGTGCTATAGATAGACCTGCGGCATTACATGTTATCTATCCTTATGGTGAAGAAAATAATGCATATATGTTCAATATGGGACGTTCATATGGAACGACAACTATTACAGTAGATGGAGACATTAAAACCGATTTTAAAACAGATGGTGTAGTGAATGGTAATACTATCACTTTTGAAAAAGATAAAAATATCCGATTTGTTTTTCTGAAAGCATCACATACTATTAGAAATGTAATGATTGGTGTGGTAATATTTGGCGTATTAGTAGTCGCCTATATTCTATGGCGAAAACGAGGTTAGTAGTATGAATATGAAGAAATATATGCTAATTATATTAGGCATAATCATGATGGGGCTGGCTTTCACAGGATGCATATCTGATACATCAGTTGGTGATAATCCCGATTTATCGGGCACGTGGTATCATTATAACCCTCCTTATGAAGACAATGGCTATAATGGTGGGATTGTTTATAAAATAACTTTTGAAAAGGTAAGTGACCATGTGTATAAAATGACTGAATCCAAGTTTTATATGCGTAATGTATATGCGAAACATCAGTTGGTAAACGAAAAAGAATATGGTACTGATCACGCTAGAATAACGACATTAGATATTGCAAAAGGACCAAATAAAAATGGAGTACTACCAATCTATGATGATGCTTATGAATGGGTGCCTTACTATGATGAATTAAAAGAGGAAACCTTGTTGACCGTTAGAGATGGTAAGGCCTATGATGGGGCATTTGGTGCTACCCACACGATTAAGAAAGAAAATGGTAAGTTGATGCTTGTTAGCGATAAAGATAGCAACTCTATTATGTATAAAACGGATGATTCCTTCTTTACAGTTGCTAACGAACAAGAGGCGGCTAACATCAAAAAGAAAGTAGACATCGATAATGCTAAGAGTCCCAATGAAGCATATCAAATACGGAATATCACTTTCACTGTGAAAGAAAGTGATAAAAAAGTGTACGCTCATTCTAATTAAGAATACAATCAGTATGCTACAACTATATAATTAAATGTCATACAGTACTTGCTATTGAATATATGTATAGAGTATGATAGAGCTGTCATTATAGTTATTTTTTATAAGTGTGAGGTGTGCTATGAGAAAAAGAACAGCAATCGCTCTTGCCTTAGCTAGCGTATTTGCAATCAATACAGGGACTGCTACAGTAGAAGCTAGTTGGTTAAGTAAAACGTTAAAGAAATTAGACAATGCTTTGGGGGTTCCAGATAGTAATACGCAGATGACACAACAATCTAATGGAACGTTAAAATTGCCACAGGCAGGACAGCGGTGGATTTTACTTTCCGAAAATAAATACTATAAAACATATGCAGATCGCACAAAAATTTTTGCAATTGGAGAAGCACAGAGAAGGGCTGTAAAAGGAGTTTTTAAGCGTGAGTTTACACCTTTGGGCTCGCAATGGTTAGGTGGATTTGGAGCGGTCAAGCCTGATGTTGTAACAGTAGAGTATTATTCTCGTGAATATTATGTAAACTCCGTGGAAACGTCATCTTGGTGGGATCACTATATACCAGAATCATACTATGATGTCCATGGTAATCTAATTTATAAGGGAAGTAGTATGGAAAATAAACATCGTGGAAATTACATTCCAGAATCTGAAGAAGAGCACATCAAAGAAAAATTATTCCATATGTTCGGTTGGGATTACTAATCGTATGTTATCATACTGTTCTTGAATATAATTAACTAATATACGAACATATTGATATAAGGCAAGGTTTCCCCCTTGCGTTCTCCCCACATTTTGTGCTATACTAACCAAGTATGAATACACACGCAACTAGACTATCAGTTCTGTGCGCAATTTTGCGTTTGCTGAGGGATGAGAGTTGCGGAGGTTTTTTAACAGGAGGTGCCAACATGGCAGTAGTATCACTTAAACAATTATTAGAAGCTGGTGTTCACTTTGGACATCAAACAAGAAGATGGAATCCTAAAATGGCTAAATTCATCTTCACTGAACGTAATGGTATCTATATCATTGACCTTCAAAAAACTGTAAAAAAAGTAGAAGAAGCGTATAACTTCTTACGTGAAGTAGCTCAAGAAGGTAAAACAATCCTTTTCGTAGGTACTAAAAAACAAGCTCAAGAAGCTGTAAAAGAAGAAGCTCTTCGTGCTAATATGTACTTCGTTAACGAACGTTGGTTGGGCGGTATGTTGACTAACTTCAAAACTATCGAAGCTCGTATTAAACGTTTAAAACAATTAGAAAAAATGGCTGAAGATGGAACATTCGAAGTTCTTCCTAAAAAAGAAGTAATTCGTCTTCGTCATGAATGGGAAAAATTGGAAAAATACCTTGGCGGTATCAAAGATATGCCAGAAATGCCAGGTGCGCTTTTCGTAATCGACCCTAAAAAAGAAAAAATCGCTATCGCAGAAGCTAAAAAATTAGGTATTCCTGTTGTAGCAACTGTAGACACTAACTGTGATCCAGACGAAGTTGATTTCCCAATCCCAGCAAATGATGACGCTATTCGTGCAGTTAAATTGTTAGCTGGTAAAATGGCTGACGCTATTTTAGAAGGTCGTCAAGGTGAACAAGACGCATTCGGTACAGAAACTGCTTCCGAAGAAGCGTAAGAATCTGTAAGATTATTTAACAATATATACAGACATAGTCTTAATTGATAAATAAGTAATAACGATGTAAAATTAAGGTAAGGCTAAGGTCTTACCTTAATTATTTATAGGAGGAAAAATCATGGCTCAAATTACAGCAGCTTTAGTAAAAGAATTACGCGACATGACTGGCGCAGGTATGATGGATGCTAAAAAAGCATTGGTAGAAGTTGATGGCGATATCCAAAAAGCAGTTGACTTCCTTCGTGAAAAAGGCTTAGCAGCAGCAGCTAAAAAAGCTGGTCGTATTGCAGCTGAAGGCGTAGTAGCATCTTACATTCACGGTGGTGGACGTATTGGTGTATTAGTAGAAATCAACTGTGAAACAGACTTCGTTGCTAAAACTGATGATTTCCAAGCTCTTTGCAAAGACGTAGCAATGCAAATCGCTGCAGCTAACCCTACATACTTAAAACGTGAAGATGTTCCAGCTGATGTAATTGAACACGAAAAAACTGTATTGATGGAACAAGCTAAAGTAGAAGCTGAAGAAGACGTTAAAGCTGGTCGTAAACCAAAACCAGAAGCAGTTCTTGAAAAAATGGTAGCTGGCCGCGTTGAAAAATTCTATAAAGAAAACTGCCTATTAGAACAAGTTTTCATTAAAGACGGTGAAAAAACTGTACAAGCTATGATCAATGAAGCAATCGCTAAAATCGGTGAAAACATTAACGTACGTCGTTATGTTCGCTATGCATTAGGCGAAGGTATCGAAAAGAAACAAGACGATTTCGTTGCAGAAGTTATGGCTACTGTAGGTAAATAAGTACGGAGATAAGAGAACACCGCAAGTGTTCTCTTATTTTTGAATTATTTGTTAGAAACGTCATAAGGAGAAGGACATGAGTGAACGTAAATTTAAACGTATCGTATTAAAACTTAGCGGTGAGGCCTTAGCAGGTGATCAAGGATTTGGTATTAATCCACAAGTGGTAGAGCCATTAGCACAAGAAATTGCACAACTTTCCAAAGAAAGTGGTATTGAAATTGCTATCGTTGTAGGTGGTGGAAATATCTGGCGTGGTTTATCAGGTAGTGCTAAAGGTATGGACCGTGCATCTGCTGATTATATGGGTATGATTGCAACAGTAATGAATGCAATTGCATTACAAGATGCCCTTGAAAATGCAGGTGTAGCAACTCGTGTTCAAACTGCTATCGAAATGCAAGAAGTAGCGGAGCCATATATTCGTCGTCGTGCCATTCGTCACTTAGAAAAGGGTCGTATTGTTATCTTTGCAGCAGGTACTGGCAATCCATACTTCTCTACAGATACAACAGCTGCTTTGCGTGCTGCTGAAATCGAAGCAGATGCTATCTTAATGGCAAAAAAATTCGCTGATGGTGTATATGACTCTGATCCTAAAACAAATCCTAATGCTGTAAAATTTGATGAATTAACATATATGGATGTTATTAGTAAAGAGTTAAAAGTTATGGATGCTACATCTACTACTTTGTGTAAAGATAATCATATTCCTATCGTTGTATTCAGTATGGATATTCCTGGCAATATCACTAGAGCTGCCAAAGGAGAAGCCATCGGTACTATCGTAAAATAAAAGGTGAAGACTATGGAAATTAAAGAAATTATTAGCCGCGAAGAAGCGCGGATGGACAAAACTATTGAATCCTTGAAGCACGAATTTGCAAATGTACGTACAGGTCGTGCTCATACATCTTTATTAGATTCTGTGATGGTAGATTACTATGGTGCACCAACACCAGTTAATCAAGTAGCGAATGTATCTGCTCCAGATCCACGTATGATTTTGATTGCCCCATGGGACAAAACTATGATTGGTGCTATTGAAAAAGCAATTTTAACATCTGATTTAGGATTAAACCCTAATAATGATGGTGATTCTATTCGTTTAGCCATTCCTCAGTTAACAGAAGAACGTCGTAAAGAATTGGTAAAAGTAGTAAGCAAAAAAGCTGAAGATGCTAAAGTTGCAATCCGCAACATTCGTCGTGATGCTAATGATGCGATCAAAAAAGAAGAAAAAGCGAAAACAATTACAGAAGACGTGTCAAAAGATGGACAAGATCAAGTTCAAAAATTGACTGACAAAAAAATCAAACTAATTGATGAACTTCGCGATACAAAAGAAAAGGATGTTATGTCTGTCTAATGAAACATACATCTATTTTGGGATTTCCATGGCAGCTTGCACAGTCTCTTTTGCAGGCTGCCTCTATCCCTTTTACTACAAAAATAGAAAAGAATTATAATCGATTCTTTTCCGTTTCTTCCGAAGAATGTTATGTAGGCCGTGTCATAGTTGTGGACGGTACATGGGAGATAATTCTTTATCATCCTATGGTAGCCAGTCGTGTGGCAGAGTCAGACGGTGTGCGGTGGAATGAGGTACAATATGCTAAAGAACTTATGGAAGAAAAGTAAACAACAAGAGAGACCAACTGTAGATCCTACTAATATTCCAGAACATATTGCCATTATTATGGATGGTAACGGAAGATGGGCAAAGCGGAAAGGCATGCCACGAAGTATGGGTCATCGCGCAGGTGCGGAAGTATTAAAGGATATTGTGAAAACTGCCCAAGGATTTGGTGTGAAAGCCTTGACTGTATATGGCTTTTCCACAGAAAATTGGAAACGCCCAGAAGAAGAAGTCAGCCTGTTAATGGGTCTTATTAAAGAGTATTTACTTTCAAATGTAAAGCGAATGCATGCAGAAGGTGTGCGCATTCGTTTTGTGGGAGATATTACTAAGCTATCTGAAGAGTTACAAAAAATCATCAAAGAATCTGAAGATTTGACACAAAAAAACACAGGAATCACTCTGCAATTAGCGATCAACTATGGGGGACGTGATGAACTAACAAGAGCCACAAAACGAATTGTTCAAGATGTGGCACAGGGCTTTATCTCAGAGGAAGATATTACAGAACATTTAATTTCTTCTTACTTAGATACAAAAGAATTTGACCGAGTAGATTTACTGATTCGACCAAGCAATGATGCACGTATCAGCAATTTTTTACTATGGCAAATTGCTTATGCAGAGTTCTGGTTTACCCCTTTACATTGGCCAGATTTTACACCCCGAGTGTTGGAAGAAGCTATTTTGGCATACCAACAACGTGAACGTAGATTTGGTGGTCTAAAAGAGGAGAAATAATATGTTAAAAACCCGTCTCATCACAGCTTTGATTGGCGTTGTCTTGTTGGCGGTTGCTATCACTTATGGGGGTCTATTTTTTAATCTTGTGATGGCCGTGTTGGCTTTCATTGGTTGGATAGAGTGTGTCAGCTTATTTCGTCATATGAAACGCCGATTATTGCCATTATGGGGACTAATTTATATTGTCCTTGTATGTGGTTCTTTAGTGTTTGGTAACTATCCATTAGCATTATTCCTAGGTGTTTTGGTGATGTTAGCTATGGTCATTGAATATACTTTCTGCAACGGAAAAATAACGCTTCCAGCAGTACAATCTACCATCAGTAGCTTGTTGTATGTTTCGAGTGGCTTTATAGCACTGATGGTGTTACGTGATAATAAAATCTATGAAAATACAAGCTATTATGCAGAACAAGATGGGTTTGGTACGGCTGTCATCTGGCTTGTGCTAATCTCAATTTGGGCTAGTGATACATTTGCCTATTTTGTAGGTCGCTCCTTTGGGAAACGAAAGGTCGTACCAACTATCAGTCCTAATAAAACATTAGAAGGATTTGTCGGTGGTTTCATTGGCTGTGTTTTGACAGGATGGATTGGTTCTATTTGCTTAGGGTTGCCACTGAATTTTGGTATTGGAATAGGTGTCATTGTTGGTATATTAGCACCACTAGGGGATTTATTTGAATCTAAGTTAAAACGTGAAGCAAATAAAAAAGATTCCGGCACATTATTGCCTGGTCATGGTGGTGTATTAGATCGTTTTGATAGTCTATTATTTGCAGCACCATTGGTATTGGCATATATTCTTATGCTGTAATGATTTAATCGTAGGGAGGCCTTTATGAAAGCTATAAGTATCTTGGGCTCCACGGGGTCTATAGGAACACAAACGTTAGATGTGATTCGTCAACATCCAGATCAATTCCGAGCAGTAGCGTTAGTAACACATGGAAATATTGATTTACTAGAGCAACAAATTGCTGAATTTAAGCCAATTATAGCTGGTGTTGTAGATGAACGGGCTTATGCTATACTGAAAGCTCGTTATCAAGGGCCTACAGAGATTGTTGGTGGCAAGGAAGCCTTGATTGTGGCAGCTACCTTGTCAGAAACGACGATGGTAGTCACTGCTATAGTAGGTGCTGCAGGTATCGAACCTACAATGGCTGCGATTCGAGCTAAGAAAACAATTGGTCTTGCCAATAAAGAAACCTTAGTGGCTTGTGGTTCTTTGATTACAAAGGCAGCACAAGACTATGGTGTATCGATTTTACCCATTGATAGTGAGCATAGCGCTATTTATCAATGTTTAGAAGGTCAAGATAGAAGTAATGTTGAGAAGTTAATCATTACAGCATCAGGTGGTGCCTTACGTCATTGGAAGTCAGAAGATTTATATACAGCGACCGCAAAGGATTGTTTGGCACATCCCACATGGAATATGGGGAATAAAATTACTATTGACTCAGCCACTTTATTCAATAAAGGATTAGAAGTCATTGAAGCTCATTGGCTATTTGATTTTGATTACGATCATATTGATGTAGTAGTCCACCCCCAAAGTATTGTACACTCTATGATTCAAATGAAAGATGGAGCTATTTTGGCACAATTAGGGAATCCAGATATGCGTGAGCCTATTCAATATGCGATGACCTATCCAAAACGATATCCATTACAAATGGAACATTTAGACTTTAGTAAAGGATTAGATCTTCAGTTTATGGCACCTAGGTGGGAGGATTTTCCTGCCTTACGACTCGCTTTTACAGTAGGAAAAGAAGGTGGTTATGCGCCTGCTGTATTCAATGCAGCCAATGAAATGGCGGTCTATGCCTTACTGGATGAACGAATTACTTATGGACATATATATGAAGTAGTTTCAACCGTTCTTGGACGCATGAACAATGGTGTACCTACATCTATTGATGATGTACTAGCCATGGATGCGTGGGCAAGACAAGAAGCTACGAAAGAAATACAAAGGAGAAGTGCATGTTAATTACAATTTTAGGAGCTGTCTTTGTATTCGGTGTGATTGTTATGATTCACGAATTAGGACATTTTCTAACGGCGAAAGCTTGTGGCATGCGTGTTGACGAATTTGCTATCGGCATTGGCCCTAATGTTATACAAAAACAAAAAGGAGAAACACTCTACTCTTTACGTCTTTTGCCATTAGGTGGATTCAACAAAATTGCTGGTATGGATCCTTCTGAAGATGCAGGTGACCGTGGTTTCAACAGCAAACCTGTATGGCAACGATTTATCGTGATCGCTGCGGGTGCTACATTTAACTTTTTATTGGCTATTGTGATATACTTTTTTGTATTCGCCTTTCATGGTACCACAATTCCATCTCATGAACCGATTATCGGAGATACCTTAGCAGGAAATCCAGCAGCTACAGCTGGTATGCAAAAAGGAGATAAAATTGTATCTATCAATGGTCAATCCATTACAGAATGGAAGGATATTACAGAGTCTCTAAAAGGTCATAGTAATCATGTAGTATCTGTTACATTAGATAGAAATGGTGAGAGTATATCTACCACTGTCATTCCTCGTGAATCTGGTGATAGAGCCGTCATCGGAATCAATCCAGTATTAGAAGTAAAAGAGTACGGTATTGGTGAATCTGCAGTGCACGCTTTAACGCACACTGGATCTACTCTTGCTGATATGGTACAAGGTTTATGGAATATTGTAACAGGGCACAGTAAAGGCGATGTAGCTGGTCCTATCGGTGTAGCACAAATGGCGGGTCAAGTAGCACAACATGGTTTTATTAGTTTGCTATTATTCACAGCCTTATTAAGTTTAAATCTTGGCGTAATCAACCTATTGCCAATTCCCGTACTAGATGGTGGACATTTGGTATTGTTGATTCTAGAAGGTATTACGGGTCGTAAACTGCCAGAGAAGGCATTGCAATATATCCAAATGACAGGAGTAGGTCTATTATTGTTAGTGTTTGTATATTCTACATTCCAAGATATTCTAAGACTATTTTAGAGGTATACTATGATAAAACGTAAACCGACAAAAGGTATTCAAGTGGGTACCGTACATATTGGAAATCACGCACCTGTCAGTATTCAATCCATGATTACGACAAATCCTGTGAAAGTAGAACAATCGATTGAGGAAATCAATCGCCTTGCTACTGCTGGTTGTGAATTGGTTCGTTTAGCGGTTCCAGATATGGCGGCAGCGAAAGCCATCAAAGCTATCAAAGAGCGGGCCATGATTCCTCTCATTGCGGATATCCATTTTGACTATCGGTTGGCCCTAGAAGCCATTGATAGTGGTATCGATGGACTTCGCATCAATCCAGGTAATATTGGTAGCATCGACAAAGTAGTGAAAGTTGTGGAAAAAGCTAAGCCGAAGTTGATTCCTATTCGTATAGGTGTCAATGCTGGATCCTTACCACAACATGTACTAGATGCTCATGGTGGACATCCTACAGCGGATGGTATGGTGGAAACAGCTTTAGAACATATTCGTATTTTAGAATCTTTAGAATATGACCAAATGAAAGTTTCTATTAAAGCTACAGATGTACCTTTAATGATTGAGGCCTATCGAAAGCTATCTAGTAAAATACCGTATCCATTGCATCTCGGTGTAACAGAAGCAGGGACCATCAAACAAGGTACTATTAAATCTGCTATTGGCATAGGAACCCTTCTAGCCGATGGTATCGGTGATACGATTCGAGTGTCTTTAACAGGAGATCCTATCCATGAGGTGGAAGTGGCTAAAACGATTTTAAGTTCTTTAGAACTTCGCAGTTTTGGGGCTA
>OBVV01000297.1_pt1 | contig 22211 bp, 19 predicted proteins | sample 1476221 | NCBI WGS metagenome assembly OBVV01 (sample SAMEA2580029, study PRJEB22360) | human gut metagenome | biome: human gut; feature: human-associated habitat; material: faeces | place: Denmark | collected 2008/2010 | reverse complement strand
TATAATCTTTACGTGCCACAGCAATACGATTTTCTGTACCTGCTAATTCATCTTGTAAAGCTCTGAAATTAGCATCTGCTTTTAAGTTTGGATAATTTTCTACTACCACTAACAAACGACTCAAAGCACTACTCAATTCTTGATTGGCTTTCGCTGTTTCCTCTACTGTTTTAGCACCACCTAATTTAGCTCTTGCATCAGCTACGGCTTGGATGGTTTCTTTTTCATGAGTAGCATAGCCTTTCACAGTATTCACTAAATTCGGAATCAAATCAGAACGACGTTGCAACTGTGTTTGCACTTGCGCCCATTGTCCATTCACTTGTTCTTCTGTTTGTACTAATCCATTATAGGAACTGAATATCCAAATTAAAATGACTCCCACAATACCTAAACCGATTAACCACGACTTTTTCATAAGTCCTCCTTTATACATTTTCTTGTATTGCATATACCTCATAACCACGATGGGCTTACTTACATTATACATCCTTTTTATCATCTTTTATAGCAACTATATTTTTTCATTCCATTGAGCTATAATGAAAGCATGTTGAAAGTCCCAGTGATTCTGATAGATGAATCGCTACTCTATATAGGAGGTATTATGAAAACTAGCTTAACAGAATTATTAGGTATCCAATACCCTATTATCCAAGGTGCTATGGCTTGGACATCAGAACATACCTTAGCAGCAGCTGTGGCTAATGCAGGCGCTACGGGAGTCATCGCCACAGGCGGTCGTGATACAGAATGGGTTCGCCAAGAAATCCGTCAATGCAAATCCTTAACTGACAAACCATTCGGTGTCAACTTAATGTTAATGGCGCCTAACTTAGATGATATCTTAGCTGTTATCGTAGAAGAAAAACCGGCTTTCGTTACATTAGGTGCAGGTAATCCAGTTCCTTTCATCGAACCATTACATGCGGCAGGCATTAAAGTCATCCCTGTGGTGCCAAATGTAAAATTAGCTAAACGCGTAGCAGCTGCTGGAGCTGATGCTATCATCATTGAGGGACAAGAAGCTGGTGGCCACATTGGTACACAAACAACGATGGCATTGCTAGAAAACGTTGTACCAGAAGTAACTATCCCTGTGGTCATCGCTGGCGGTATCGTTGATGGCCGTGGACTTGCTGCTGGTCTTACTATGGGAGCTGCTGGCGTTCAAATGGGATCTCGCTTTATCTTAGCGGAAGAATGCAAAATGCATCAAAACTGTAAAGAGGCTATTATCAATGCTACTGATACAGACTCCACAGTGACAGGCCTTACTTTCAATCACGGTGTACGTGGTCTAAAAAGTGAGTTCACAACTCGTTATTTAGAGGCCGAATACAGTTGCGCCCCAAAAAGTGAATTAACTGCTATGGCTATTGGTACTAATAAAAAAGCCGCCGTCGATGGAGACACTGTAAATGGCGTTGTACAAGTTGGACAAGGCTTGAACCGTTTAACACAAGTGGAACCTGCAAAAGCTATTGTAGAGTCCGTTGTGGCTGAAGCTAAAGAAGCTATCAAACAGGCTCAACGCTTTATCTAATCTAAATATATCTATAATTTTATAATCCCTTAGAGATGAATACAATTCATTATATGTCATACATGCCTACCCTATAGCATGAGGTACTAGTATCATAATTAGTATACATCATTTCTAGGACTATACTATGTTAATAAAATATGCGTCAAATTTTTCGTAATCATATATAGCACATCTAGGAGGTTACTATGCTACCATTTAAAGGAAAGTATCCAAAATTAGATCCAAAAAGTCACGCTATGCCAGGTGCTGAACTAGCAGGAGATGTCGAACTAAAAGAATATGCCTCTGTATGGCAAAATGTATCTGCTCGAGGAGATGTCAATAAAATCGTAGTCGGTCGCTACTCCAATGTACAAGACAATTCTGTACTCCATGTAGACGATGACCACGCTTGTATCCTTGGCGACTTTGTCACTATCGGACACAGTGCCATCATCCATGCTTCTACCTTAGAAGACCATGTATTAGTCGGCATGGGGGCTATCGTGCTTAGCCGTTGTCATATCGGTCGTGGGTCCATCATCGGTGCAGGCGCTCTCGTTCTAGAAGGCACAGAAATTCCTCCCTACTCCTTAGTTGTAGGTAGCCCTGCCAAAGTCATCCGTACAGACGAAAAAATGATAGAAAAAATCCACAACCAAGCTGTGAAATACAAAACATTGTGGACAAAAGAATATGGATTCTTGCCAGATGCGGACGGCGAAGTAGGGGACCTTAGCCAAACTATCGTGTAAATACATACAATCAAATACAAAAAAAGAGCTGTATGGCAATTGCTATACAGCTCTTTTCAGTTCATTCTTTATATCGCATTATCTCATACGTGTATTACTCCATATACAAAACCACTTCTCCACGTTGTAGAGATTGTTGTATATCAATAATTCGTTGATTACTACTCCCTCTAAATGCCAACCCTGGATCTCTTAGAGCATCCACAAATCTCCCATCTACTAAAATATGGCATCGCTCTAGTAATGAGCGCTTATTAGGACATGTCATAATCTCTTCATAGGTGTATCCCGAATAGACCCAAATTAGTTTCTGTGGTGCCGCCTTTAACACTTTATCCACCAACGGCACTAAACCCTCTATATTTTGAAAGGGCTCTCCCCCTAACAAAGTCAATCCACTGCAAGCAGGCGCACATACATAGGAAAGCAGTTTCTCTGTATCCGATTCAGCCCACTCCTCACCAGCAGAAAAGTCTTGATATTCCTCATTAAAGCAATTGTAGCAACAATGAGTACAACCGGTGACAAATAAGGATGTGCGAATGCCCTCACCATTAGCAATATCATATTGTCTAAGCTGTCCATAGCGCATAAGTACAACCTTCTTTCATAATCCTATTAAATGTGCATTACTCGGTCTTTAATTTCCTTTGTACGGCCTTCGTTCCAAAAGTTTTCCCCTAAATAACCACAAGTTCTACGAATTACCGTCAACGTATCACGATTCGTATTGTGGCATCGTGGGCATTCCCATTGCACTTGATCGTTCACGATAATCTCACCATCAAAGCCACATTCATGGCAATAGTCAGATTTTGTATTAAATTCTGCATAGGAAATAGTATCGTAAATATACTGCATCATCGTCAATAGAGCAGGAATATTATTGTTCATATTAGGGATTTCCGCATAGGAAATGCAGCCACCTGTAGACAGACGTTGGAACTCTGATTCAAAAGCAAATTTATCAAATACATTGATTTCTTCACGTACATTCACATGATAACTATTAGTGTAATACCCTTTATCAGTAATATCCGGAATCTCGCCAAAACGAGTTCTATCAATGGAAGAGAATCGGTTAGTTAAACTTTCGGCTGGCGTACCATATAAAGCAAATCCGATGTTGTGTTTGCTACGCCATTCTTCCGTAGCATTATGCAATCGTTCCATCACTTTTTTAGCAAAGCGATGACCCTCATCGGATGTATTTGATCCACCTACAATAAGCTTTGTCGCTTCGTATAATCCAATATAACCCAAAGAAATCGTCGCATATCCACCTTCTAGTAAAGGACGAATGGGCGCCCCTTTAGGCAAACGAGCAATGGCTCCATATTGCCAATGAATCGGTGACACATCACTAGTCACATCTTTCAATAGATCATAGCGGAATAATAAGGCTTTTTCTGCTAGTTCTAGACGTTTTTCAAGAATTTCAAAGAACACATCTGCCTTACCTTGTGCTAAAATCCCAATTTGCGGTAAATTTAAGCTTACTACGCCCATATTAAATCGACCATTGAATACATACTCGCCCTTGTCATTTTTCCAAGGAGACAAGAAGGAACGGCAACCCATTGGAGCAAATACATTACCCTCATAGATTTCCTTCATTTTTTTCGCAGAAATATAGTCTGGGTACATGCGTTTTGCTGTACATTGTGCTGCCAATTCTGTTAAATAGTAGTATTCGCTAGTAGGATGTACATTGTGTTCGTCTAGAACATAAATTAACTTAGGGAAAGCTGGGGTAATGTATACATCAGCTTCATTTTTAATACCTTGAATACGCTGTTTTAAAATTTCTTCATCAATTAAAGCTGCCTCTTTTGCTAGCTCGCTATTCGGATCAAAATGCATAAACAAAGTTACAAATGGCGCCTGTCCATTGGTCGTCATCAATGTATTGATTTGGTACTGTATGGTTTGAATTCCGTCTTTTACTTCTTTTTTTGTCCGTTGCCAAGCGATTTCTTCTGCTTTTGCTACATCTGGAGCCATACCATACACTTCGACCTGTTCTTGTAGAGTTAACTCTAAGTATTTATCATAGGATTTTCGTACATAAGGCGCTAAAATGCGATCAATTCCATTAATACTTTGCCCTCCATATTGTCCCGAAGCAACCTGTGCAATGATCTGTGTTGTTACCGTACATGCCACTTGAAAAGATTTAGGTGTGTCAATGCGTTTACCATTGATAACAGTGCCATTCGTCAACATATCTTCTAAATTCACTAAACAGCAATTAAACATAGGCTGGATGATATAGTCCATATCATGGAAATGGATAGCACCGCTGTCATGAGCTTGCACGATATCTGTAGGAATTAATTTTCTACGGGCAATGTCTTTGCTCACTTCTCCAGCAATTAAATCACGTTGTGTGGATACAATGGATGCATCTTTATTGGAATTTTCATCAAGAACTGCCACATTTGATTTATTCAATAAACCAAATACATCTTTATCTGTTGTATTTTCCACACGTTTGAAAGCTTGTACTGCTTTATAGTTTTCATAGGCACGAGCTGTGGCAGGATTGTTATTTTCGAGGAGTTTATAATATACTTGATCTTCAATGGCATAGATGGTAATATTTCGCCCCATTTTTTCAGCATACGCTTCGATTTCATTGGCTATTTGCAATGCCAATCCTGGCGTATACACACCAGTACTACTATGCATAGCCTTTTCAATAGCCACAATGATTTTTTCTTTATCAAACACAGCCTCTTTGCCATCCCGTTTTATTACCTGTATCATAGTATAACCTCCTATTGACTCATGTCACCTATGCCAGTATGAGCATGATGGACATTCGATTCAGTATGAACTATACGCAATGTATAACAAAGCCTCTTACTGTATTTACATTGCATAGTTAAATTAAAATGTAGACATATAAAAAGAGCATTCTCTGCTCCTGTCTATGGTATGTCTACACCTGTAGAATATTCTTACTTAACCTTTAGTGTCTAGGCATTTGATAAGTTCTAGAACCATTGTTTCCAAGAACCTACTCATGTGTCTAATCATCTAGTATAGTGGTAGATGTTTCACTAGAAACTACCCTACTCGGGTATCTTTGACTTTAGTTTACAACATCTTGTAGCTAATTTCAATCTAAACCACTATATCATGTATGCTAATTAGATATATTAAACTTGTAAAAAATCATAGAATCATATAATTTAGGAGAACTATCACACATTATGATTCACTAAGTTGCATGGATAAAGGACTTTTGGCAAATAACTAATTGATATAGAACATATGTTGACATGCCTTTCATCTTTCAATAGTATTCTCATGTCTCTTAGCTATAAATACAATATACCTAACACAAAAAAAGCGACTACATCCAATAGGATCTAATCGCTTTTCATAACCAACATATTAGAATTTAATTTTTGTAGCAATCCATGCAGATAGAATTGCTTTTACAATATCACCGATGACAAATGGATAAAACAAAATAGCCAAAGCTTTTTGTAATCCATCAGCAGTAAATGGGATATTCGCAACAGACATGAAGTATGGCACTGCCGCTACATAGGTAATCACAATACTCACCACCGTAGCCACTACAGCATATCTAAGGAAACTTTTATGATTCCCCTTTAAACAACTAACCGCAGTATAAGCAATAGGCCAAATCAAAATAAATCCGCCTGTAGGACCCAGTATTTTACCCATACCACCAGTAAATCCAGTAAATACAGGTAATCCAACTGCTCCTAACAGTACATAGACTAATAATGTCAAAAATGCTTGTTTTGGTGGCAACAACAAGCCAATCAAACACAAGGCAATGGTAATTAAAGAAATCATTCCCACACCCATAGGGTTTGGAATTGATAATTGCGCCATTACACAAGCTAATGCCACTAATAACGCCATTTTTGTCAAATCTCTAGTCTTTAACATTCACTAACTCCTCTTCATAAATCCATTTACAACGAGCACGTCCACCATGAGTACCAACTAATTCGCACTCACCAATTTGCGTATGTTTTTCAGAATGGATCATAAGTTTCTCTGCAGAAATAATATCTCCACCATAGAATGGCGCAGAAAATGTAATATCTAATTGAAGTAACATTGTATCATCTAATACATGATGCGCCATATGAGATAAAACCATTAATTCTGGAACTACAGGAATTTCTTCCCGGTAGATTGGGTTATTATCTTGAATGGCATCAACAAACTCAAGAATTGATTCAGGTGTAAATATAAACTTTGTTCTTGTTCTGTCTTTCAATTCACATGGCCAAACCTTTGGCATTTCCCCCAATGAAATTTCATCGTGGTGATCCTCTACCGAATCAAACCGTTCTAACATCGTGGACACTAGTGTGCCTTTTGAATTACAAACAGTCACTATATGCTCCTGCTTTCTTGGGGTATAGTTAATTTGTAACTGTGGTGATCTTGTAGTTCGTTTAAATTGTACGTTGCGCACAATCACGGTATTAGGAATTTCCCTTACACTTGTCAAGCCCTTACATAGTGTATGCATAGTGCCTCCTCCCCATGGTATGGGTTATACTGGATCTTACAAGCTTACATGATTCTTACATTCTGTTACACCCTTATTATAATTAATCAAACTGTATATAGTCAACCCATTTTTCAAATTAATTGTTTACATATAATGATTGATTGCTCATATTTATCACACTAAGAAATCAAAAGGACTGTAACATAGAGTTGTATCTCTTATATTACAGTCCTCATATGATGTTTTTATTACAACAGATAGACTACTTTCAAACTAGAAAGAATAACCTACACCCGCATGCAACCCTTTCACATCTGTTTTATTTTGGTTCATATTATATTGATCATATTGATAATATACATTTAGATCAATATCTGGTCGTAACCCATAGGAAGCTCCTACTTGATATGTTCCTTTAATATCGTTACCGAATCCTACTTTGGCAAAGCCTTCGATTTTATCAGCTAATTGCGTATGTCCGATGACACCAGCTTGATACCCAAATCCATTTTGTTTAGGCCCCATATCTACATACGTACCAGCACCATATACATTAATATTAGGATGTACTGCATAAGCACCTGCTAATTGGTGATCTTTAATATCTGTTCCTGCACGATGCACTTTATTAAAAGAATATTGTGCAGCTAAATTATCTGATACACCTTGTTGTACAGATACACCAAAACCATCTTTACGTTTTGTATCTTGTGCTATTTTTTTAGATAAAGAATATTCGGCTGTTACTTTTGTTTGACCTGCATTAATAGTTGTTACAGGAACAGCAGCTGCGAATGTAGAAGCACTAAAGGCAGCTAATACCGCTGTGGCTACTATGATTTTCTTCATAATATCCTCCTTATACGTGAGTCTTATCGTTTCATAAACGCTGGTACTTCTGGGGAGTTACCTGTAGCACCAAATGGGCTTTTACGAGCAAAACCGTTAGAAGAACCTTGATCACCAAAACCAGTAGCAACAACGGTGATGAATACTTTATCACCAACATTTTCATCGATAACAGAACCAAAAATAATATTTGCTTCTGGATCGGCTGCTTCAGAAATGATTTCTGCTGCTTCATTAATTTCAAATAAACTTAATTCTTCGCTACCAGTAATATTTAACAAGATACCTTTCGCACCATCAATAGATGTTTCCAACAATGGGCTATTAATTGCTTGTTTTGCAGCATCTACAGCGCGGTTTTCACCTTCACCTACACCAATACCCATCAATGCCTCACCTTGGTTCGTCATGATAGTTTTTACATCAGCAAAGTCAAGATTGATTAGACCTGGTTTTGTAATTAAGTCAGAAATACCTTTGATACCTTGACGCAGCACTTCATCAGCTGTTAAGAAAGCATCTTTCAAGGAAGTTTTACGATCAATGATACCCAACAAACGATCATTTGGAATTGTAATAATTGTATCTACTTTACCAGTTAATGCTTCAATACCACGTTCTGCTTGTTCTTTACGTTTTTTACCTTCAAAGCCAAATGGTTTTGTTACAACACCTACTGTTAATGCACCAGCTTCACGAGCACATTCTGCTACTACAGGAGCTGCACCAGTACCAGTGCCACCACCCATACCAGCAGTTACAAACACCATATCAGCGCCTTGCAATGCTTTTAGAATGTCTTCACGACTTTCTTCAGCTGCTTCACGTCCCACTTCTGGATTAGCACCAGCGCCTAAGCCTTTAGTAGCTTTCTCACCAATTTGGATACGAACAGGTACATTAGTACCATCTAAGGCTTGTGTTTCTGTATTAGCCACTAGGAAATCAACATTTTCCAAGTCGCTGCCAATCATACGAGATACGGCATTTCCGCCGCCGCCACCAACACCAATAACTTTAATTTTTGCAAACTCTGACATCGAATGCTCCTCCTCTTTACTAGAGATATATTTCACATATTATTACAATGACACTATACTCCTAGTTTATCTTATCATTTATAATTTGCTTTTATTTTACAATATATTTTATTTTTTTTCAATGAAAGCCATAGATTGACTTCATTTTTTTCTATTTATGCAATTCTTATTGAGCTTTAATAAATGGAGATTTAATATTAACATCAATAAACTCAGCGGATACATTACGCTGTGCTATATCCACTAACATGTCTGTTGTTATTTTTGCCTTTTCTTCTAAATTGTTTCGATCTCCAATATGAATTGGTAACCCTTCCACTGTATAGGCAATCATCTTTTCACTATCACCTACATTAATTTCACCGATTTGCTTCCTTTTCTCTTCTGTGAAAGCTCCCATGAAAGAAATAGCTCCACGAATCCCTTCTGCTTCAATAGTATCCCCTAATAATGCATTTCCTAATCGCACTCCAGAAATAATAGGAACTGTTGTATCTGGAATAGTCGCACTACTTGCAATGACCATCCCCTGTCGATCCAAGGAAACAAACCCAAATTGGGCAGGAACCACCACCATAGCTTTCCGCTCTTTCACATCCACCTGCAAAGTAAGTGGCAATGCATAGGATACATGAGCCGTATCAACACGTATATCTTTTTGTAAGCGTTCTTCTAGCGCACCTGTTCTAACCCTCAGAATATTGACTGGATACCCTAAATCACCAATATTCACAACATCTTCTGAAGTTAATTGACTGGTACCGGTCACCTGAATTTGACCAATTGGCAGAGGTAATGTAAAGAGACCGATTAAGATGCATGCACCTACAACTACTTTCCAGACTGCCGGCTTTGATTGTTTACGTAGCTTTGACTTTCGTCTACGCCGTACACGTTTAGGTCCTTCTGGTGTATCTATGGTCACAACTTCCCAGCCATCTTCTACAGGATGCATTACTCTTTCATTCCTTGGCTGTTCCTCAAATGGAGAAAAACTCTGTTTCTCCTGCCTTTGAAACCCATTCGACTTCATAATCACCCCTAAAATTTATGCAATCCAGCAGATTTAAGAATTTGTTCACATAATTCAGGAAATTCAATACCCACAGCCCTTGCAGCTTTCGGTACCAAAGAGGTAGCAGTCATACCAGGTACCGTATTATATTCCAATACAAACATATCATCTGTACTATTCATCATAATATCCACACGGATTACACCTGCACATTGCATTTGTTGATAAACAGATTCGCCAATACGTTGCATAGTTTTAGCTTGTGCCTCTGTAACCGGTGCTGGCACCAAATAATCAGTAGCACCTGTTGTGTATTTAGAGGCATAATCATATTCCCCTGAATGTGGTCGAATTTCAATCACTGGCAAAGCTTTCCCATCTAATACAGACACAGTAAATTCCCGACCATCTACAAATTCTTCTACTACGATGACATGGTCGATATCTAATACTTGTTTCACTTCTGCATCAACAGTTGCTGCATCTTTAATAATAGCGACACCAATACTAGATCCTTGACTAGCTGCCTTCACAACAAATGGCACTTTGAAATTAGCATGAATATCCTCTAGAATTGCTCCCACAGATTCTAATTGGCTATCGTAGGATTTTGAATTTGCTGTAGGAATTTGAGCCCCTAAAAATACATGTTTGCTCATCTTTTTATTCATACCTACTGCATGAGCCATAACACCGGAGCCTGTATAGGGAATACCTGCCATTTCAAGAGCCCCTTGTAAAGCTCCATCTTCACCATATTTACCATGGATCGCATTAAATACAATATCACATTGCAACTCTTGTAAATCTCGTACTACTGTACTAGGATTACATTCTAACGTTGTAGCTGCATAGCCTTTACTTTGTAATGCTTCTGCAATAGCTGCCGCCGTTCTTCTAGATACATCAGCCTCTTTTGATGGTCCTCCCATGAGGACAATAATACGTTTATCCTTCACTTTATTTTTCCTCCAACAAAGCTAACAGTTTAGGTCCAAATTGATTGATATTACCTGCCCCCATAGTGATAACTAAATCATTAGGTGCAATATATTCTAATACAGTTTCTGGCAATGAATTTACATCTGCCACATAGTGAACCTCTTCGCCTGTCAATTCTTTAATCATCAATGGAATGGACATACCATCAATATCAGCCTCAGGCTTTTCACCAGCACTATAAATATCTGTAATAAACACAAGGTCTGCCTCTTTGAAGGCCGTGCCAAATTCACGGAGCAACAGTTTCGTACGACTATATCGATGAGGTTGGAATAAAATTACTACACGATGATCTTCTAAAGATTTAGCCGCCTTAATAGTAGCCGCAATTTCTGTAGGATGATGAGCATAATCATCTACCACCCAAACATCTTTTACATGACCTTTTGTCTCAAATCGACGTTTCGCCCCAATAAATTTACGCAATGCTTGAGCAACTACTTCAAAGGAAATTCCTTCTCCTAATGCTACCACAAGTGCCCCTAGTGCATTCAACGCATTATGTTGACCTGGTACAGCTAAACGTAATGTACCTAGTACACTATCTTTATGAACTACTTCAAAGGTAGTAATCCCTTGTTCTATGCGTAAGTTGTCAATGCGATACTCATTACCTGCCCCTAAACCATACGTGATACATGTGCGCTTAATATCTGGCATAATACGTCGAATCGATGGATTATCGCCACATACTACAGCAATACCATCTTCTGGTAATTTCATAGAAAACTCTGTAAAAGCCCGTAATAAATTTTCCACTGTTCGATAATGGTCCATATGGTCATTTTCAATATTTGTAATCACGATACGCTTAGGATTTAAATGTAAGAAAGACCCATCACTTTCATCAGCTTCAGCAATACTATATTTACCTTTACCTACATGGCTACTGCCATTTAAATAATCTACTTCTCCGCCAATAATAATGGTTGGATCTTGGTTTGCTTCCATGAAAATTTGTCCAATCATAGATGTAGTTGTCGTTTTACCATGTGCACCAGCAACAGCAATACCATACGTTTCATCTAACACTGCCTTCACCACATCTGAACGGTGTAAAATTGGAATATTTCTTTCTCTAGCCCCTACAATTTCAGGGTTATCCTCATGAATGGCAGTAGAGCGAATGACTACATCTACGCCTTCTACATGAGCAGCATCATGACCCATAAAAATAGTAGCCCCTGCATTTCTAAACTTTTCTGTAATAGCAGATTCTTGGATATCGGAACCAGAGACAATAAATCCTTTTTCAATCAAAACATGCGCAATGGCACGCATACCAGAACCAGCAATTCCGATTAAATGTATACGTTTATAGGTATCTAACATAGAGATACTCCCTCCTATAATTTTTTAATAGATATAGCCAACTTAGCAATTTCTATAGCTGCCTGAGGCTTTCCTAATTGTAATGTAGCTTGTGCCATACGTTCGCGACATCCCCGATCCTCTAACATTACATCGACCGCTTGTAGTAATCTTGTACCCTCTAATTCTTTATCCACTATCATCGTAGAAGCACCAGCCTCTACAAAAGCTTTCGCATTAAAGGTTTGATGATCAGCAGCGGCATACGGATAAGGAATTAAAATAGATGGTATGCCACGTACAGCCAATTCTGCCAGCCCTATGGCTCCCGAGCGGAAAATAGCCATATCTGATGCAGCCATGGCCATATCCATATTGTCTAAATAGGGAACAATATGTGATGTTGGGCTATAAACGTCTCCTTCTTGTATACCTAATGATTCACAAACACGGCTATACTCATCCGTACCTGTAGCATGGATAATTTTAATATCCTCTCTACCTTTATAGTGTTCATGAACGGCTTGCATCGCTGTATTAATACTTCGTGCACCACGGGATCCGCCAGCCACTAAGATAGCTGTTTGATCATTTTGTAATCCAAAGTAAGCTCTAGCTTCTTCTCGATTTGCAGCAACTACATTGGGACGTACAGGATTCCCTGTATACACCACTTGCTTTGCTTTTGGAAACTGTTGAATTGCTTCTTCATAGCCCACAGCCACCACATCCACAAATCGGCTTAAAATTTTATTTGTTATGCCTGGCACCACATTTTGTTCTTGAATTAATGTTGGAATCCCACGTAAAGCAGCCGCTAATAGCAGAGGACCACATACATATCCACCAGTACCAATAACAATATCTGGCTTAAACTCAGAGATTAACTGATTGGCTTTCCACAAGGAGGACAGTGTTTTACCTGCTGTTACCAATGTATCTAAGGACAATTTACGTTGCAATCCTTGTACAGGTAATGTAGTAAATGGAATCCCTTCTTTAGGAACAATCCGTGACTCAAGGCCTCTTTCAGTCCCTACATAGAGAAAGTTAGCATTTACCATTGTTTCTAATGTTTTATAAATCGTGAGGGCTGGATAAATGTGACCACCAGTACCTCCACCTGAAATCATGATATTCATGTATGACCCCTTACAATCGTTCTACTAATCTTCGGAAATGATCGCCTCTATCTTCAAATCGTGCATACCAGTCAAAACTTGCACATGCTGGAGATAATAATACTACATCCCCTTCTTCCGCAATACGAGCACTTAAGGATACAGCTTCTTCCATAGATTCACAACGATGAATGTGTGGTACACCCACTTTTACAGCAGCTTCAGCAAAACGTTGTGCTGCTTCACCAATTAGAATTAGTTCTTTTACATTGGTTTTCACTAACTCCATCATTTCTTCTAAGTCGGTCATTTTATCCTTACCACCTGCGATCAATACAAGAGGTGTAGTAAAAGACTCTAAAGCTTTAATAGTAGAGTCCGTATTGGTTGCTTTAGAATCATTATAGTATGTAACTCCATTTAGAGTACGAATCCGTTCTAAACGATGTGCCACACCATGGAACTTAGCAATAGCCTGATAGATATCTTCTACAGGCACACCCAATGCGTAGGTTAGGGCAATCACACTCAAAATATTTTCAATATTGTGAGACCCTGGAATATGGATATCTTTTGTCGTAATCACTGGTACTGCTTTACCATGCATTACTGCATAGCATGTATTGTTTTCAAAATACGCTCCATCTGTGACAGGTCGTTCTTGACTAATGCCTAACACATGTCCTTTTACTCGTTTGGCCATGTCTGCCACAATCGAAGAATCAAAGTTTAATACTGTCCAATCCCCTAATTCTTGATTACGGAAAATGTTCTCTTTCGCTTCTTGATATCGTTCCATCGTTTTATGGCGCAATAAATGGTCTGGTGTCACATTGAGCAAGATAGCCCCTTTGGTACGGAACTTATCGATGCTTTCCAATTGGTAGGATGAAAGTTCAGCTACTAATACACCCGTTTCAGGTACTGCCAAGGCTTGTTCGCTAAGAGAATAACCAATATTGCCACCTACATAGACATCCCATTTTGCTTCTTTCAATACTTCTGCCAACAAAGAAGTCGTTGTGGTTTTACCATTTGTACCTGTCACACCTAGAATAGGAGCTTTTGATACTTCATAAGCAATTTCTACTTCCCCTACTACAGGAATATTTCTTTTTTTTGCCTCTTGAATGATGGGTATCTCTAAAGAAATACCAGGTGATACAACTACTCTCGTAGCCGTATCAAGCAACACAAAATCTTGTTGCCCTGTAATTACTTCTATATGATTTTCTGCCAAACGCTGGCTTTCAGCTGGATCAAAATCAATTTTTTTATAATCATTAAGCGTTACAGTAGCGCCTAATTTAGCCAATGTGTGGGCTACGCCAATACCACTAAGACCAGCACCTAATACCAATACACGAGAACCTGAATAATCCATTCTAACCACCTAACCCTATATGCAAGAATAACGGCCCTTACTAGTAGAGCCGTAATCTATATTATTTCATGCTTAACAGTGCAACGCCTAACAAAGCCGTTACCAAAGAAACAGCCCAGAATACATATACCACTTTTCGCTCACTCCAACCACCTAATTCAAAGTGATGGTGTATAGGGCTCATACGGAAAATACGAACCCCTCTAGTTTTAAAAGAGGCTACCTGTAAAATCACAGATAATGCTTCTACTACAAATACAAAGCCTATCACAATTAATAGAAGTTCTGTTTTTGTAGCAATGGCCATCCCCGCAAAAGCACCTCCTAACGCTAAGGAGCCTGTATCACCCATAAACACTTTCGCCGGATTTGCATTGAAATATAAGAATCCTAAGCAAACTGCACTCACAATGATACCAAAGAAAGTAACACTTAAGGAACCTACTAATAATCCTACCACTGCAAAAGCCGCTCCTGCAATAGCAGAAATACCTGTTGCCAATCCATCTAAGCCATCTGTTAAGTTAACAGCATTCGTTGTCCCTAAAATAATGATAAACGCCAACACATAATAAGCATAACCAAGATCTACCGTGATATCCACTAAAGGAATCCACAAAGTAGTTGGCAATGCTGCATAGGCAATAGAGATATAGCAAAATACAATTGCTAGCACTGCTTGACCTAATAATTTTTGTTTTGCTGTTAATCCTAAATTACGGCGTTTAACAGCTTTAATGAAATCATCACTAAACCCTAATGCACCATGACCTAATGTTAAAAATAATAGCATCCACAATGTTACAGAATAGGGTGGTACTATGCATACAGTTATGACTAAGGCTAGCATCATAAATAAACCGCCCATTGTAGGTGTCCCCGCTTTAGCTAAATGCGCCTGAGGTCCATCTTCACGAATCGACTGTTGCGCTTTCAGTCGCTGCAACAAAGGAATCCCTATTTTACCAAATACTAATGTACTTATCAGGGCTAAACCAAAGGCTACTGCATAGTCCATATTCATGTCACATGTCTCCTTACTTATTCATGTCGTTCTTTAAAATCTTCAATAATACGTTCCATTTTAAGACCACGAGACCCTTTTACCAGAATCACATCGCCGTCTTGTTTTACATCATAGTAAGCATTAGCAATATCAAGATGACTTTTCCCTACGTATACATAAGGAACACCTGCTTGTTTCGCTACAGAAGCAGTTATCTTCATCATATCACCAAAGGTAAATACCATATCATATTGCTCTTCTCCAAGAAGTTTACCAATCTCCTCATGAGCCGTTTTAGAATGATCACCTAACTCTAACATATCTCCTAGCATAGCAATTTTACGATTCCCTTGCAACTGTCCCATAGCACGAATAGACTCTGCCATACTATTGGGATTGGCATTATAGGCATCATTCAAAACTGTGAACGTTGGAAATGCTACAATCTCTTGTCGCATAGGAATCCCTGGAAACTCCTTAAAAGCCTCCACAATTTCTGGTTTTGGTACACCTAAAATGGTCCCCACTGCAATAGCAGATAATGCATCATATACATTGTGAATCCCAATCATTGGCAAAAATACATTCCAATCACCTGATAGATCATGAACAGTAAAATTAATCCCTTTTGACGTATATTCTAATTGAATTCCTTGTACCTGAGCGCATTCTTGCATACCATAGGTCACAACCTTAGCATCCGTTACCTCTTCCATGGGTAATACAAAAGGATCATCATGATTTAATACAGCTGCGCCTGTGCTAGGTAAGGCTTCAATCAATTCTTGTTTCGCTTTTCCAATATTTTCTTGAGACCCTAATAGTTCAATATGGCTGGTGCCTACATTGGTAATAACACCAATTGTAGGCTCTGCAATCTCTGCTAATTCTGCAATTTGACCAAGTCCACGCATCCCCATTTCAAGAACGCATACATCATGGTCTTCTGTTAATTGTAATAACATCTTCGGAACACCGATTTCGTTATTATAATTCTTCTCTGTTTTGAGCACTGTAAAAGCTTTTTCTAACACAGCGCTAATCATTTCTTTTGTGGTTGTTTTCCCAGAGGAACCCGTAATGCCAATGACAGGGATGGGAAAGCGTCTACGATGATAGGTTGCTAACTGTTGATACGCTCGTAGCGTATCTTCTACTTCAATACAAACTAAGCCATCAATGGTTTTACCACATTTCACCACAGCACCTGTAGCACCACGTTCTTTGGCAACTGTTAAGAAGTCGTGACCATCAAATGTCATCCCTTCCAATGCCACAAACAAACCATTTTCTCCAATCGTTCTTGTATCTGTCGATACATCAGCAAAGGTACAAGCAGTTGTTTCTCTACAAGATCCTTGTGTTGCCTCTAGCACTTCTTGCACTGTAAAATGTGCCATATTATCTCTCCTTCAAGGCTTCTCTTGCCACTTCACGATCATCAAAGTGGATTGTTTCATCTTTTAAAATTTGATAATCTTCATGACCTTTACCTGCAATGATAACTACATCTCCTGTGGTTGCCTCTTTGATTGCCTTATGAATCGCTTCACGACGGTCTACAATAACTTCATAGGTAACACCATCATGTAAACCTTCTTTTACACCTAGCTCTACATCGTTCACGATTTGTACAGGATCTTCTGTTCGAGGGTTATCGGATGTCACAAATACACGATCTCCAAATTGTGATGCAATACGTCCCATGATAGGGCGTTTGGTAGCATCTCTATCTCCACCACAGCCAAAAACCACTAAGATACGATTTTCTACAATTTTCTTCGCTGTTTGTAGAATATTTTCTAATCCATCTGGTGTATGAGCATAATCCACAACGACCGCAAAATCTTGTCCTTCTTCAATGAGCTCAAATCGACCTGGTACAGCCGTAAAAGTAGATAATGCTTTCACAATCTGTTCCATTGTCAACCCTTCATACAAAGCAGCTCCTACGGCCGCCAAGGTATTATACACATTGAACATACCTGCAATCTTCGTAGAAATTGGATAGTTTTTGCCATTATAGGATAGAGTAAATTGGGAAGATTTGGCAGTAATCGCTAAATCAGAGGCATTCATTGTGCCTTTTCCTTCTGTACTGTATGTAATCATAGGTGCCGTGGTCACATCTACAATCGCTTGACCATAGGCATCATCTACATTGATAACAGCGCCCTTACCTTCTTTCACTTGATAGGAAGCACTCACTTGTTTAAATAACTTCGCTTTTGCCGCTAAATAATTATCGAATGTTTTGTGAAAATCTAAGTGATCCTGCGTTAAATTAGTAAACACAGCCGTATCATATTCTACACCTGCTGTACGTCCTAATGCTAAGGCATGAGAGGAAACTTCCATAATACAATGTGTCACACCAGCATCTACCATTTGTTGTAAAATTTGCTGCAAATCTGCTACATCTGGTGTGGTGTTATGAATTGGATAGGATTGGTCATCAATCAAAATATGTACGGTCCCAATAATCCCCACTGTGTAACCTTGGGAGCGCAACATATGACCAATAATATGAGTCGTGGTAGTTTTACCATTCGTTCCTGTTACACCAATCATACGCATTTTCGATGCTGGATAATCATAGAAAAAAGGAACAGCATCTTGTAGTGCTTGTCTTGTATCTTTAACGTACAGTACAGCTACATGGCCCGGCACCGACACTGGTTTGGACGCAATAATCGCCACAGCACCGTCTTCCACAGCTTTCTCTACAAAATTATGAGCATCCACTGTAGCACCCACTAAACAAATAAACAAGCTACCTTCTTGTACTGTTCTAGAGTCAGCCGTAATATGGCTAACAACAGATGTCAAAGGACCTTCTACCTTCGTAGGAGATACAACCTTTACAATTTCTTCCACACGTTTCATATTAATTCCTCCAATCATAGAGAAAGCAGCCCAAAAGGACTGCCTTCATCATTCTCTAATATCCTTTTTCATCGTCACATTACGTTCTTCCACTGTATTTTTGCTAGTGTAAACGAAGTTATCTGGTAATACCATGCCAAGTTTTTGTTGCGCTATTTTTTGAATGCGCGTAGGAGATCTTAATTCTGCTAAGCCTAAATTATATTCATAGTTAGTACGATTTTCTAATACAATTTGTTCCTGCAAGTTGACTGTTTCTTTACGTGCATTTTCTGTTACACCCGTTAAGAGCAAGCAAGTCATCCCTAAGACCATCGCCAGCAATACAGTTAACAAACACTGACGCATATCTGGGGTTAAATCCCAAATAAACGCTTGTGTTTTCACTTTCTTTCTTCTGACGGGCTCTACATAAGGTGCTGATTGCTCCCAGTACGCAGCCTTTCGTACTAACATAATGATTCCTCCTAACTATAATTTCACGGCTACCCTCAACTTGGCACTACGGGACCGTGGATTCTCTTCTACTTCTTCTTTACTTGGCTCTATAGCCTTATTTTTTGCTTTTACTGTAGGTACATGATGACACACACAGACTGGTAAATTAGGTGGGCACGTACATCCCTGTGCTAACTCTTTAAAAGTTTGCTTTGTAATTCTATCCTCTAAGGAATGGAATGTAATCACTGCAATTCTTCCACCTGGTTGTAACATGGATACAGCATCTACAAATGCATCATGTAAAATTTGAAGCTCCTGATTCACTTCTATACGAAGTGCTTGGAATGTTCGTTTTGCTGGATGTGGTCCATCTTGTCTGGCTTTTGCAGGTATGGCACATTTGATGATATCTACCAACTGAAAGGTTGTCACTATAGGCGCTTTTTCTCTAGCTTCTAGGATGAATTGAACAATCCGTTTGGCCCATCGCTCTTCACCATAATCCCAGATAATACGATATAAGTCCTCACTAGAATAGGTATTCACGATAGTTTCTGCAGTTAAAGTTCCCGTTTGATTCATACGCATATCCAACGGACCATCTTGCATATAGGAAAAGCCTCGATCTGCTGTATCCAGTTGATGACTCGATACACCTAAGTCAAAAACGAATCCATCGACTTCAAAAACACCTGCCTCGTGTAATGCTTGTTTTAAGTTAGAAAAATTAGTTTTAATGACTTTCACTTGGCAAGCTAAATCAGATAATCGCTGAGATGCTGCCTCTAATGCTGCTACGTCTTGATCTAAACCAATCATCATACCTTCTGGAGATAACCGTTCACCGATAGCATGGGAGTGTCCCCCACCACCTAATGTACAGTCCACATAGGTTCCATTTGGTTTAATCGCCAATCCGTCTAGCGTTTCATTGAGTAACACACTCACATGATGAAAGTTCATAATTCCTCACTTAAAATCCAATATCATCCAAATCAAGTTCTTCTGCCATGGCCTCAATATTTCCGTAAATTTCGTTGTTATAAGCTTCCCAACGAGTTTTACTCCAAATCTCAATACGTTCACCATTACCAACTACAACCACGTCTTTCTTCAACTCACCGTGGGCGCGCAGATTACTTGGTATCAGCACACGACCTTGTTTATCAAACTCAAGATCTGCTGCACCACCTACGAAAAATCGCACCAAACTACGTTGGTTCGCTTTATTGGAACTTTTAGAACTTAATTTTTTTGCTAGTTCTTCAAATTTTTCTTGAGTATAAATAGCTAAGGTGTTATCAAAATATCGTGTTACAACACAGGTATCACCTAGTTGTTCACGCATTTTGGCGGGGATAATCATGCGCCCTTTACTATCGATTGTATGTGAAAATTCACCTTTAAACATAGCAAGGACACCTCCTTTTCTCTCACCTATTGCCCTATTTACCACTATATGGTAAATTTTACCACAATTCCCCACTTTTAACAACAAAATAACCACCCAATTTATAGATATTTATACAACTTTTTTATACAGCCTTTTAAAGGCGAACATATTGTTTTAATATTTATGTATATGTTCGTATATTTTATGTAAAATCGAACATTTGAAACTGTATGACAAGGTGGGAAAAAGTGGAGGAACTTTTCTGTTTTATTCATTTTCCTATTAACCAACAATTAATAGTGGATTTTCTTTCCCAAAATAATGTGAGTATGACAAAGTATGTAAGATACATATAAACGCCAAATGGAAAGCACAAAAAAAGATAGCTAAATCGTAGATTCAGCTATCTTGTATCACCGCTATAACAACTATTCAATTGTCTTTTTCTCAGGATCTTCTTATTATAATTGTCCTACTCGTTTCATAGCATCATATACACGCTGTGCTAGTCCTGTAATTTGTCGTTTCGGAATAGAACATACTGCAATGCGAACACCTCGTGAAACGGGGATTAAAAATATATTTTCTTTTTTAAGCTCATCCGTTACCACTTTAGGATTATCACTAGGAATTGTTACAAAGAAACCACCCATATATGGTAGCATCGGTAATCCAATCTTTTTACCTTCACATTCTAAGATAGCCGCACGTTCTTCTACAAGACGAGAGTAACAGTTACGCTCCTCTTCATAGCATCTTAACTTTTCAGGATTCAACACAATATTGGCAACTGTACGCATAGCGGGTCTATTGATATTAGACCATGTGCCTCGCGATGTCATTTGGTTAATATCAAAAAACTCTTGTGCTACATCTTTATCAGATGTAATCCCTATCATACACCCCACACGTTGTCCATACATAGTAAACCCTTTGGAAATACTATAACATACTACAGTCAAAATATCTTTTGATAGATGTTCAAACTTTTTAAAGAATCGGCGCACCTCTTCTTTAGGGCCCGAAAAATCAATATATGCAGCATCAACTCCAATAATTACTTTATTCTTACCAGTATGTACTAATCTATTAGATAATTCTAGCACTTTGTCCCAATCACTCTCACATAGAGAAAAACCTGTTGGATTATTACCCGGTGTATTAAAAATAATTAAAATATTTTCTTGCTGATTGGCTATTTCTAATACTAAGGATTGCAAGGCTTCAAAATTAAATTTATAGTTTCCATCAAACAATGGATACGTAATTAATTCCCGCCCATTATCTTGGCATATTTGTTTATATGCGCCCCAATACCAATCAGCAGTAATTACTTTATCACCTAGTTCCGTATAATTGTGAACTAAGTGATGAATACCACCTGTACCACCAGCTGTAGCTATCCCTTCAATATAGGCATCAGGTCTAGACTGTCCAAAACATTCTTGTTTACATGCTTCTACAAATTCTTTTAACCCTTCAATCGGTGCGTACGCAACATATTCATTACGAGGTAAATTACGAAACTCATCTTCTACCACTTTCAAGAAAACGATATCACCGTTTTCATCTAGGATAGATCCGACAGTCCCAATTAATACGTTTTCTTTGCCATATTGCTTCGCCGCCTCTAGGGCTTGTGAATTTGTTGCAAAGATGAGATCATTAGCTTTTTTCCCACGTGCTTGTTTTGCTGCCATACTCATAATAAACACCTTCCTATATTTGTCATACACTTTATACTTGATACTATTAGTTTACAAGAAAATTGATTCTCCTACAAGACATCTTACTCATGTATACACAATAGTATTTATCTAGCAAAAATTTTAATATTTTGAAAGTAAACCATTAGTCAATATATCTTATATCATCATGTTTTGTACACAAATTTCCTATATGTGCAGTATTTCTTGGCTCTATAATAAATGTTGGGGCTACTCATATAAGAGTAGCTGCCAACATTCTTT
>OBVV01000296.1_pt1 | contig 22303 bp, 26 predicted proteins | sample 1476221 | NCBI WGS metagenome assembly OBVV01 (sample SAMEA2580029, study PRJEB22360) | human gut metagenome | biome: human gut; feature: human-associated habitat; material: faeces | place: Denmark | collected 2008/2010 | reverse complement strand
TTGGCGGCGGTGGTTTTGGTGGCTTCGGCGGAGCTGGCGGCTTTGATGATATTTTTGGTAATATCTTTGATATGTTTGGTGGCGGTGGTGGCCGTGGCCAACGTGGCCCAGAGCGCGGTGCCGATTTACGTCAAGACGTACGTATTTCTTTCCGTGATGCTGTATTTGGTACAACGATGAAAGTCAATGTACAGCGTCATGAAGAATGTGAGCATTGTCATGGTACCGGTGGTGAGCCTGGTTCTAAAGTGGAAACATGCCCAAACTGTCATGGTTCTGGTCAAGAGGCTGTTATTCAAAATACGCCATTTGGTCGTATGCAAACAGTTCGCACATGTTCTAGATGTGGTGGACAAGGTAAAATTGTTGAAAAACCTTGTAAAGTATGTCGTGGACAAGGACAAGCTATTAAACGCCGTGATATTGAAATCAAAATACCTGCTGGTGTCGATGATGGTGCACGTTTACGTGTGTCTGGTGAAGGTGAGCCAGGTACATTAGGTGGTCCTAAAGGTGATTTGTATGTGTATATTTCTGTAGCCAGAGATAAGGAGTTTGAACGTAGTGGTAACGATGTTGTTATCCGTCAAACGATCTCTTTCTCACAAGCTGCGCTAGGTGCTACTATACAAGTTCCTACTTTAGAAGGTAAAGTAGAATTAAAAATTCCTGAAGGTACACAAACTGGTACTGCTTTCAGAATTAAAGGACAAGGTGTCCCTTATTTACGTCAACCAAGCCAACGTGGCGATCAACACGTTGTTGTCACTGTAGAAACACCTAAAAAGTTGACGGATAAGCAACGTCAATTGTTAGTTGAGTTTGCTGCGGAAAACAAAGAAGATGTAAATACTTTAAAAGTAAACAAAAGCATATTAGAAAATTTAAGTGATAAGGTGAAACAATTATTTTGCCAAGATTAAACCTTGGTAAGTAAGGAGTCATCTATGAGATGGATAGAAATATCCATTACTGTAGAAGTGGCAGTCATTGATGAAATGGCTGCCATTTTTAACGATATAGAAAGTAATGGATACATAGAAGAAACAATAGAAAATGCCCCCAACTTAAGTCGTGTGACCATTTACTTAGGAGAAGCTCATAGTGAGATAGAATGGGCACAGATACTAAAAAAGACATTACAAGATGCTAATATTTCCTATGAAAATATGGATTGTAAAACTGTAGACGATGAGCAATGGTATCATAGTTGGCAGCAATACATTATGCCTACGAGATTACTACCCAATTTAATCATATGCCCTGCTTGGCAAAACTATGATGCCTCTACAGATCCACTGGCTACGGAACAAGATGTGGTAATGACCATGGATACAAAGCTATCCTTTGGCACAGGGGACCATGAAACTACGAGAAATTGTGTTGCTTTACTTGGTAAATACACACATCACATTCCTGTAGATGTAAAAGATCAAGTATGTTTAGATATTGGTACAGGAACAGGAATATTACTAATGGCGGCTCATCATTTGGGAATTCCTAATTTGGTAGGCATTGACCTAGAAGAGGAAGCAGCAGTACAAGCGAAGGAAAACTGTAAATATAATGGAATAGATGCCATTATCATTCACGGTAATTTAAGTGATGACTTTCACGGAAAAGCGCATCTCATTTTGGCGAATCTTACGGTGGACCCATTAAAAATTTTGTTGCCTATGATTAGGGAAAAATTGCACGATAATGGTATACTAATAATAAGTGGTATCGTGGATGATCGGTATAATGAAATTATGCCGTACATCACGGAACACTGGACAATTATAGAAGAAATGGTAGAGGGCCCTTGGCATACCTTTGCCTTAGTATAAGTTAGGAAGTATATGAAAAAACTATTTATTGACGGCATCATTGATGAAACTATCCAGTTGCCTGCAGATACAGCGCATCATCTCTTTCATGTGTTGCGCTATTCCAAAGAGGCCCCTTTCATTGTCAGCAATCATGAAGGGCATACCGGTGAATATGTATTAGACTTTGAGGAATCAGATACATATATGGCAAAACGACTGCGAATAATTGATGTGTCTACAGTTGCTACAAAGGTAGTACTCATCCAATCTTTTTTGAAAGGCGATAAATTTGAGTTTTTATTGCAAAAGGCTACGGAATTAAACGTTCATCACATCTATGGTGTATCTTCAGTTCATTGTATTGCCAAATACGATGCAAAAAAATTGAGCGCCAAGAAAAGCCGGTGGGAAAAAATTATCATAGAAGCTAGTCAACAATGTGGTCGTACTGATGTTCCAACATTGACGGTGGAACAGTCACTTTCCGAGGTCCTGCAAACATTACAATCCGATGAGGGTGTGCTCGTGTTAGGTGCCTATGAACGAGAAGATGACAAAACAATCAAAAATATTTTACAAACACAGTTATATACTAATTCATACCATACCATCGCTATTTGTATCGGTCCAGAAGGTGGCTATAGTCCCAATGAAATGGAACTATTAGAATGTTGTGGGGGGCATAAGGTTAGCCTAGGGTCCACTATATTACGAGCTGAAACTGCAGCTTTAGGTGCTGTGAGTATGATCCAATATGAATTACTAGATTAGGAGTCTCATGAAGACAGTAGCATTTACTACCTTAGGGTGTCGTGTGAATCAATATGATACGGACGCCATGAAAGGTTTATTTATAAAAGCAGGGTATACGCCTGTTGGCTTTGATGAAGAAGCCTCTATTTACGTGATTAACACCTGTTCCGTAACGAACATGGGTGAGAAAAAGTCACGCCAATTAATTCGACAAGCGAAACGCCGTAATCCCGATGCATTTATTGTGGTAACCGGTTGTTATGCCCAATTGGCTCCAGAAGTGATTTCAGCCATTGATGGGGTAAACCTTGTCATCGGTACGGCAAACCGTAATAAAATTGTAGAATTAGTAGAAAATATTCCATCCACAGAAGAACAGATTTCTATTGTTCGTAATGTTATGGAAGAGTCAACATTTGAAGAAATGCCTTTATTCGGTAATGAAATCGAAAAATGTCGGGCTTTCATGAAGGTACAAGAAGGATGTAATAATTTCTGTTCTTTCTGTATCATTCCTTATACACGAGGAAAATTAAAATCCAGAAAAATTGAAGATATTGTGGAAGAAGCAAAACGTCTTGTTGCCTATGGATATAAAGAAGTAGTACTCACAGGGATACATCTCGGTAACTACGGTATTGAATTACCTGAACGCCCAACTTTAGGTCGTGTAGTGCGCGAATTATTGACCATTGACGGCTTAGAGCGCATTCGATTTGGTTCTATTGAGTCTGTAGAAGTATCTGAAGAATTAATTGAGTTAATGGCAACCAACCCTCGTGTATGCCCTAACTTACATTTGCCGTTACAAGCAGGTTCTGATCCCGTATTAAAATCTATGAATCGTCACTATAATTTACAACAATACAAAGACTTGGTGAAGTATTTACGCAGTCGTATTCCGAACTTATCGATTACGACAGATATAATTGCCGGATTCCCTGGAGAAACAGACGAGTTATTCGAAGAAACCATGCGTACAGTGAGAGAAGTTGGCTTCACTCATATCCATGCCTTCCCATATTCCATTCGAGAAGGTACACCGGCAGCTAAGATGGAAGACCAAGTCCCAGAAGCTGTGAAAAAGACACGTGTAGCTTTATTAAACCAACTGGGGAAAGAAGGCTTTAAAGCCTATGCTAACCGTTTCCTTAACCAACCAGTTAAAGTTCTTATCGAGCAAAGTGATGACTTTTACTATTATGGCTTAACTAATGAATATATACATAGTAAAATACCAAAACAAGACCATACTTTCAACGTAGGGGATATTGTGAATGGTACTGTTACAGAAGTACATAGTGATGTGGTTCTTGTAGAGATTGAAAGCTAATTTAGTACGAGGCAATTCGTCAAATGGTTGGGATTATTGGAAAATATCTGAAGGCAAATCAATTGATTTTTTTAGAAAAAATAATAAGTAATATAGACTATATAGAAATTATTTGATATAGTAAGTATATACATGTAAGTACAATAAATCAGATTAGAAAGGGGATTCCCATGAAAGAAGATTGCTTATTTTGTAAAATTATTAATAAAGAAATTCCAGCTAAGGTTGTATTAGAAAATGACAAGTTCTTAGCATTCCATGATATTGCTCCAGTAGCACCGGTGCATGTGTTGATCATTCCTAAGAAGCATGTATCTAATATTGCTCACTTAAACGAAAATAACGAAGCCTATGTAGAAGGTATCTTACCATTTGCTAAGTTAGTAGCAAAAGAATTAGGTATTGCTGCTGATGGATATCGTTTAACATTAAATACAGGGGCAAAAGCAGGTCAAACTGTATTCCATTTACATGCCCATTTATTAGGCGGTAAAGAATTGGGTTGGCCCAATATTGACTAATCTAGGAGGAACAAGTGTCAATAGAACAAACTATTATGAATCAATATAATGTGGATAACATTCTACATTACTTTCAAGAAATCGCTAACATTCCTAGAAAGTCTGGACATGAACAAGCTATTTCTAACTATATTAAGGACTGGGCAATCAATCTAGGATTAGATGTATTCCAAGATGAACAGTATAATCTAATCATTAAAAAAGCTGGTACAACGGGCTATGAGTCTCATGAACCAGTGATCTTACAAGGTCATATGGACATGGTATGTACGAAATTAGAATCAGTGGAGCACGATTTTATCAATAGTCCTATTTCCTTACAGGTAGAGAATGGTATTTTACATGCTAATGGAACTACCTTGGGGGCTGATGATGGATTTGCCGTAGCTTATGGCATGGCTATCTTAGCATCTACCAATGTGGCTCATCCACCGTTAGAGGTTGTCTTTACTGTAGAAGAAGAAACTACTTTCAATGGTGTGAAAACATTAGATTACAGCCATTTACAAGGCAAGCGTCTCATCAATATGGATGGGGAACATATGAATGAAGTGACCATCGGCAGTGCTGGTGGTCATGGATCTACGGTAACATTACCTATTACACAAGTATCTGTGAATAATGAAATGACAAAGCGCAGAATTACTATCGACGGCTTACAAGGTGGTCACTCTGGTTGTGATATCCATTTAGGTCGTGGTAATGCTATTTATATTTTATCTAAGGTATTAGAACAAATTACTGGGGAATACAATATTCGTGTGACAGAAGTAAACGGTGGCAGTGCGCCTAATGCGATTCCATTACGTGCCTATGCGGACGTGTATTTACACTTACAAGATGTGCCGTATGTACAAGTTTTGTTACAAGAAGAACAAGACAAGTGGAATGCACACTATACATCGGCTGACGAAAGTATGACTATATCTTTATCTGTTGTGCCAAAGGTAAACCGTGAAGATTTAGTAGAATTAGACCTAGAAGCGATCACTATGGAACGTGCTTTCAGTACCGACACTGTACAAAAACTATGTGCTCTTATCCAAGGTATTGAGCAAGGCGTATTACAGCATGCTCCTGAAAACCCTAATGAAGTTTGGTTCTCTAATAATATTGGTGTCTTAGATATGGCGGACGGTGCTGTATACCTTAAAATGCAAGTACGAAGTACAGATACGAAGAATCTAGAGGCTCATTATAAAGGCTTAGTGCAATTGGCAGAAACTCATGGTGCTACGACATCCCTTGAGAGTCAATATCCAGGTTGGCTACCAACATTTGATAGCCCATTACAACAAGCTTATCAAAATGCTTATGAATCTGTGACAGGTGCTAAAGACTTACAGTTCAATGTGATCCATGCTGGTCTTGAAGTTGGCTATATGTTAGATAACTTAAAAGGTCCTGTAGATGCTATTAACATTGGGCCAAATATTCACGACTTACATGCTCCTACAGAACGTATGGAGTTAGAAAGTTTTGTTACAACTTGGAATATACTAAAAGAGCTTTTAAAAAGCTTGTAATATCATAATTGCCATAGTTTATTCTATATGTAATACTAGTCATGAGGAGAAGATACTATGAATCCCTATATGGGTACAAATAATAGTGTATTCTTATAAGGTTATTGCTAAGTATATGAGCTATTGGTAAAAACAGAATATTTGCCATTTATTTTGGCTTATGATATAATTACTTCCGATAACGATATATTATCGGAAGTAATTTTTTAGTTAAAAATAGCTATATAGGTACTAATACTCCTATATAGCAAATTTGAGGCCCTTATGAGTCAATCTAACACACACTTCTATTTACGTAGTTATAAAGAGATTATGAACAACTCTAAGCTTAGTGACAAGGCTAAGTCTAGTATTTTATTATCTAAAGCAGAAAATACCGTAGATGCTTACGAATCCGATTGGATGGATTTTGTCGATTGGTGTCAACATAAACAGGAATCCTATTTTCCAAGCTCACCAGAGATAATCGTCAATTATATCAATGATTTAGCCGATTATGCTAAAGCAAATACCATATCACGTCGTATTAGCGCTTTATCGGAAAATTTTAATGCTTCTGGTATTGAAAGCAATCCTTGTAGCGCTCCTATTGTTAAACAAGCTATGCGAGGTATACGTCGATCATTAGGGACTTATCAGCAAGGTAAAACGCCTGTACTACTTGATGATCTTATGGATATTATGGAGTATATGAACACAGCAGATATGGCGCCTATACAAAAGCTACGTGATAAAGCCATTTTATTATTAGGCTTTATGGGAGCCTTTCGGCGTAGCGAATTATCGGCTTTAACGGTAGAATCTTTGAAGTTTCTACCGCAAGGTTTAGAAATCTTTGTTTCAAGCTCAAAAGCCGACCAAGAAGGTCAAGGTGCTATAGTAGCTATACCTTATATAGATAATGAAAACTTATGTGCTGTAAGAGCTGTAAAGACATGGTTACGTTATGTTCCTATTACAACAGGACCGATTTTTAGAGGGTTTGCAAAAAATATGAGCGTACGTAAGACTGCCATTAGTGATAAAAGTATCGCTGATATTGTAAAATATTACATGTCAGCTATTGGAGAGGATCCATCATTATATGGCGCTCATAGTCTCCGTCATGGCTTTGCTACCACAGCGGCCCATTATGGCGTAGAAGAAAGGAATATTATGAAACAAACTCGACATCATAGTGTTAATATGGTGCGACGCTATATTAATGAAGCCAATAAATTTGTAGATAATCCTGTATCTTCTATATTTAATCGTAAATAGTATCATATTAATTACCTGCAACTTTAATGCGTTATGTATACTGTGTTTATATGGCTAACTACATAGTAATACATACAATATAGTGCAGAAAGTAAAAAGGGTTATTAATTACACAAAAATAAGACAAAAGAAGACTGCATATTTCCATGAATAAAACATAGGGTATGCAGTCTTTTTATTCTATAATTTAATATGTTTGTTTTAATAATTTATCGAACATAGAATTGCTATAATTTAATTATTTGCCCATGCTGTAATAAAACCGAACATAGTCTTCTCTTTTAATGTGGGAATCATTAGAGTTTCTCCGGCACGTAATGCTTTACCATGTTGTAAGTGATTAATTTCTTCAATGGCTACGATATACTCACGAATATCTATATCCTCTGTTTGAGCTAATGCCTTTTGAGAGATACTCCATAAGGTATCTCCAGCATCTACTTGCACGGTTTTAATATTTTGCATATCCATTTCTAACGTCTTTGTATGCATGATTCCATTCACCACAAATACCATAGCTACAATTGCTAAGATAGAAAATAATTTATTCATAATAAATACCTCTCTCTAATAATATCGAACAAAATTAATAGCACATCTGTTTGTCTATGTTCATATTCTAACATACATACAAACGTTCGGTCAAGCGTAATTTTTTAGAACGCATATTTGACAATTTTCGATATTAAATTTATAATAGAATTATATAATTTAAGTTCCATCGTACTGTAGAATGAGAGGTTATTCCCTTGAGACGTCCAGCAACTGATATAAATAGCAAACAACAGAGAATATTAGATTTCATTATTGAAAGTTTACAACAACGCTATCGCTGCCCAAGTGTACGAGAAATTGGCGATCATATGGGGTTGAGCTCCACTTCTACTGTTCAAAGCCATTTAAATACTTTAGAAAAATTTGGTTATATTACTCGTGATGCTAATAAAAATCGATCTATCACTGTTGTAAATATGCCTGATATACCTGCCTTAGAAATGGATGAAGAAACTCACGAAGTTACTTCAAGTCCTGAATTTAACTTCCTAGAGGCTGGACTACGTCGTGTCCCATTAATTGGCACTGTACAAGCAGGTCTTCCTGTAACCGCTATTGAAAATCGCGAAGATGAGTTCGTTTTACCTACTGCTTTATTAGGCAGCTCAGAATGTTTTTTATTACGTGTTCGAGGCGAGTCCATGCGAGACATTGGGATGTACGAAGGTGACTTACTAATTGTACGTAATCAAACCACTGCTAATAATGGTGATATTGTGGTAGCTCGTATAGATGATGAAGCCACAGTAAAACGTTTTTATAAAGAGCCTGATCATATTCGCTTAATGCCAGAAAATGAAGAGTTTGAACCTATCATTACACGTAATTGTGTAATTGAAGGCCGAGTAATTGGACTTATTCGTGACCATATTTAAATCTAGTATAAAAAAGATAGTAGTCTTTGTTAGGACTACTATCTTTTTATTTTAAATGTTATTGTTTATATGATTCTATAGCTGCATCAATAATCTGCGCTTCTTCTATAGATGGATCACACAATGGTAATAATAAAGGCCCTGTACTGAAACCTAATTGTTTCATCGCATATTTAACAGGAATCGGATTTGTCGTAATAAACATAGCTTTTAGAATAGGTACTATTGAAAGTTCAATAGCTCTTGCTTCTTTAACTTTGCCTTCTTTAAATAAGGTTATCATTTTTTGCATTTCTTTACCTACAATATGAGAGGAAACAGAAATAACACCTACTCCACCATTTTGTAATACATCTAATGTTAATGCATCATCACCAGAATAAATCATAAAATCATTATTCTGTAGTAATTCACGAAGCTGTTGGATAATTTTGATATCTCCCGTAGCTTCTTTAATAGATGTAATATTAGAACATTCATTTGCCAATCTGGCCACTGTTTTCGGCTCTATATGCCCTCCAGTACGTCCAGGTACATTATATAGCATAACAGGTAAATCAGTACTGTCTGCAATAGCCTTAAAGTGCAAATAACAACCTTCTTGATTCGGCTTATTATAATATGGCACCACAGCCATCACTGCATGAACACCAGTATGGCTAGCAGCCTTTGTTAAAGCGATAGACTTTTTAGTAGAATTACTACCTGTGTTTGCAATAATAGTAGCACGATGACCATACTCTTTAGCGATTAATGTAAATAGTTCAAGTTTATCACGATCTTCAATATTTGGACCTTCACCAGTAGTGCCACATACAATTAACCCATCAGAACCATTGTCTAATAGATGTCCAGCTAAACGCAGTGCTTCTTGAAAATTTACATGACCATCGTCAGTAAAAGGAGTGATCATTGCTGTTAAGATATTTCCAAATGTTGTCATCTTAGCACCCCCTGAAATGTATAATTAGAATGATTGATGTTCCACTAAGTATTCTGCAATTTGTAATGCATTTAATGCAGCACCCTTACGAATTTGGTCTCCTACAATCCAGAAATTCATCGTATGGTCATTGAATAAGTCTTTACGAATGCGGCCAATTTCACAGTCATTTTGATTCGATGTGTATAAAGGCATTGGATATTCCTGTGCTGCTGGATTATCTTTCACACGTAGACCAGGGAATTTTTCGCAGGCAGCTTTGAAATCTTCTACAGATACAGGAGACTCTGTTTTTACTAGTACAGATTCAGAATGAGAACGATATACTGGTACACGTACTGTGGTTGGTACTACTGCAATGGAATCATCATGGAATATTTTTTGTGTTTCCAATACCATTTTCATTTCTTCCTTAGAATATCCATTTTCCATGAATACATCAATTTGAGGAATCAGATTAAAAGCAATTGGATAATGTTTATCCATAGAGCCTGTAGGCAATAAATTAGCTACCATCTCTTCCCCTGCCACATGTTGAGATACTTGAGAATCTAATTCTTCAATGCCTTCTTTACCAGCCCCAGATACAGCTTGGTATGTGCTGACAACAACACGTCTAATAGGGGATAAATCATGTAGTGGTTTTAAGCCTAATGCCATAATGATAGTAGAACAGTTAGGATTAGCAATAATTCCTTTATGTGTATCAATATCTTCTGGATTAACTTCAGGCACTACTAATGGAACTTCCGGATCCATACGGAAAGCACTAGAATTGTCGATTACAATAGCACCACGTTTAGCAGCTTCTGGAGCCAATGTTTTAGAAATAGAACCACCTGCAAATAAAGCAATATCTACACCGTCAAAAGATTCTGGTGTTGCTTCTTCTACCACATAATCTTTACCATCTACTGTCAATACTTTACCGGCAGAACGAGCAGAAGCTAATAATTTTATGCTTTCATAAGGAAATTTACGTTCTTCAATTAATGTAATAAACTCTTGGCCTACTGCGCCAGTAGCACCTAATATGGCTAAATGAGGTTTTCTCATAGTGACTCCTTAATGTTAATATCTTAATGTATAGTTATATGTATTATACTATTTAAGTTTTTCTTTAGCAAGAATTATATAGAATATAGAATTATAAATAATGTTCTAATCCATAAGTTAAGCCTGCAAAATCTTTGATTTTTTTACAAGCTAATACTACACCAGGCATAAAGGATAAACGACTTAATGAATCATGACGAATCACCAATGTTTCATCATAGCCACCAAAAATAACTTCTTGATGTGCCACATAGCCTGGTAAACGGACACTGTGAATTGTTACATCATCTACTTTAGCCCCACGAGCACCTGGAAGACTTTCACGAGTTAAATCTTCAGCAGCTTTTACATTGGCGGTTTGTTTTGCATCATTAATTAACTTAGCCGTTAATACAGCTGTACCAGAAGGTGCATCGTATTTATGATTATGATGTAATTCAATAATCTCCACGTCTGGGAAGTACGGAGCTAGTTCTGCAGCCGTTTTCATCATCATCACTGCACCTAATGAGAAGTTAGGTGCTACTAAACAATTAGCACCATGTGCTCTACCAATAGCATCTAATTCATTACGTTGTGCTTCTGTAAGACCAGTTGTACCAATTACAACATGAATCCCTTTTGATAGCATATGTTTTGCATTTTCAAAAATAATAGCTGGTGTTGTAAAGTCCACAATCACATCTGGATGTACGGCTTCAATACCTTCCTCTAACTGACTGTAGATTTTACAATCTAAAGTGGTAGTACCGATAAATTCACTAACATCTTTTCCTCCGTGACTAGGATCCACCCCGCCTACTAAGGTTAACCCTGTATCATTATGAACAGCTTTTAGAACCTCACGGCCCATTTTACCAGCTGCTCCATTTACTAAAACTTTCATTGTTCCTCCTAGAATGATTCTTGTTGAAAGTATTGAATCATTTCTTTTGCTGTTTCTATGGCTGTATCCGAGAAAGATTGTCCTGACATCATACGGGCAATTTGTGTAATATGCGCGTCTTCTGAAAGTATGGTCACTTTAGAAATTGTTCGACCTTCTTCTTCTACCTTATGCAAATGATAGTGTTGTTTTGCCACACTAGCTGTTTGTGGTAGATGTGTAATACAGAACACCTGATTATCAGAACTTAACTGTAGAATTTGTTTCGCTACTTGTAAAGCTATATCACCACTAATGCCTACATCAATTTCATCAAACACTAAGGTTTTACGCGTTGCTTTGTTAAATACTGTTTTGAAAGCTAATGCAATACGTGCTAGCTCACCGCCAGAAGCAACTTTATGTAACGGCAATAAAGCCTCTCCTGTATTAGCAGAAAATAATAGTTCTATGCGGCTAGCACCTAATGGAGATAAAGTTTCAGTACCTTCAATTACAAATTCTAGCTTTGCCTTTGGCATACCTAATTGAATTAAGTTTTTTTGTAAAGCATCAGTTATCTCTTTATGATGAGCAGTACGAATCTGTGTAAGAGTCTGTAACGCTTGTAATGCTTGAGTTTTTAGTGTTTCCACGCGCTCCACTAGCTGAGATTCTTCACTTTCATGAGATTCTAGTAGCTCCAGTCGAGTTTGCGCTGTTTCTTCAAAGGCTAAAATACTTTCAATTGTTTCTCCATATTTACGTTTTAAATTGTAAATAAGTGTATCTCTGTCTTGTAAGTAAAAATAACGCTCTTCGTCATAGCTAATAGAATCACGGTATCTATCTAAAGCTTGTCCAGCTTCTTCTAATTGATAATAGGCAGAACGCAATAACTCAGCTACTTCTTCCATATCTTTATCATATTTTACAAGGTCCGTCACTTCATTAGTAACACTATTCAAGCCATCAATAAGGGGAGTTCTACCACCATAGATGACATCATAACAATTAGAAATTGTTGATTGAAGATGCTCATAATTATCTAATCGTTCTAATTCTTCCGATACCGCTGTATCTTCATTTGGTTGCAATTGGGCTTCTTCAATTTCATCAATTTGAAATCTCAACATGTCTAACTCACGAATTCTTTGTGCCGACTCTACACGCAATGTTTCTAATTGTCGTTTTGCACTAGCATATTCTGTATAGGCTGTTACATAACTTTCATAAGCATTAATAGCACCCTGATTATAGGTATCTAAATAGATATGATGTGTATCCGGTAACAGAAGTTGCTGATTATTATACTGGCCATGAATATCTGCTAGATAAGTCCCTATTTCACGTAATGCCTTCAAAGGAATTACTTGGTCATTCGCTAAAATTTGAGATTTACCACTTCGATTAAAAGTTCTTGATAAAATTAAAGTATCTTCTTCTACTAAAATATTTTTATTTCTTAGCAGTTCTTGTAATGCTGTATCTCCAGTAATATCAAAAACACCCTCAATCAGAAAAGACTCCTTCTCATGACGAATAAACTCACTACTAGCTCTTTCTCCTAATAGAATAGAAAACGCATCCATCAATATAGATTTACCAGAACCTGTTTCGCCAGTAAAAATTGTGATGCCCTTGGCAAACTCTAACTGCATATGTTCAATGAGGGCAAAATTTTTAATCCCCATGCGTACTAGCATATTAATCCCTCATTAAGTCTTGAATACGCTCTAAAACTAATTCTACACTTTCTACAGAATTGCAAATTAATAGAATGGTGTCGTCACCTGCAATTGTTCCCATTACTTCGTGCCATTTTGCATGATCAATGGCAAATGCCACAGATTGTGCCGAACCTGGTAAAGTATGTAACACTACTTGATTTAATACGTGATCAATACGTAAAATAGAGTCTTGAAATAATCGATTTATGCGAGTTCTAGACAACATAATATTCTCTTCAGGAGATAAGGCATAACGATAGCGTCCATCCCCAGTAGGAACTTTAATTAACATCAATTCTTTAATATCTCGTGATACCGTCGCTTGTGTAACAGTAATCCCTTCTTCTACCAAAGCTTGTGCTAATTCTTCCTGTGTTTCAATAGCCTTAGTTTGAATAATTTCTTTTATCTTATTATAACGAAAACGTTTCATTAGTTCCTCCGACGAATAATATATAGAATTGGTGGGTGATTTGCTTGATTTAATGGTCGCCACGTACTACAGTGAAATTCTTTTTGATTAATGGAAGTTATATATTCTTCTAACTCTTCTGCTTCTTTGCGACCAAGTTCTGTTCCAGGATACGCTACAATTGTACATAATCCATTTATTGAAAGTTTTTCCAATCCCTTTGATAACGCTGTAATCGTTGATGTAGGCTGTGTCATAACCTCATGGTCTCCATTCGGTAAATACCCTAAATTACCTACCATTAAATCGATAGTAGATACAAGAAGTGTTTCCAGTGCACTATCATGTGAACCCAATATGAAATCCACTTGTTTTATAGCTTGTGGAATTTCTTTCAAAAGCTTTTCTTTCGTCCTTGTTATTGCAACTTCTTGTATATCAATAGCATATACATGACTATCTTCATGACAATGTGACAATAAATATATCGTGTCATGTCCATTGCCACAAGTAATATCCACAATAGTTCTAGCAGATTCTAAAGCATCCAGCCATAGATGATGTTGAAATTCTACACTGTGGTTTAGAGGAATCATAGAACCTCCTTAGATCGTGCGGTCAACTTTTTAAACAAAGTAGCGAAAAATTTTTGATCTTTAAAGCGCACATATTTACAGTATTGTGGATGCGCTTCAATATGTAAGGAATCAGTATTACTAAACTCATAATCAAAAGTGCCATCCACAGAAATATGCAAGTTTTTCTGGCGCTCTGGCATTGTAATATCAATCTTTGCACTTTCTTTTAGCACCAAAGATACGCCTTGTAATAAGTGAGGAGCTATAGGGGTTACGATAAGAGACCGATTGTCTGGCGCCATAATTGGACCTCCAGCAGATAAGTTATACCCTGTGGATCCTGTAGAACAGGCTACAATTAAACCATCAGCAGGATACATTTGCGTATGTCCACCATTAATCGACAAGTTGATGCGCGCCATTTTACCTGGTTCTGAACGGGATACCACAATATCATTAATAGCAGGACGTAGTACACGTTCTCCTTCAGGAGTGTGCAAGGTTCCTACTAAATGAATGCGATCTTCTACATAATAATCGCCTTTACTAATTCTTTCAATAGCCATCTCTAAATTCTCAAGTTCTATTTGATTTAAGAACCCTAATTCCCCTAAATTAATACCACAAATTGGTACATTATATGGATATATTTGACGTGCTAATTGAATAATCGTACCATCACCACCAAAGCTAAATGCCATATCCAAATGTTCAAATACTTCTGGTCGTGGCAATAAGTGAGATTTATCTATTCCTAAGGCACATACATCATGATGTTCTAATTCTTTAGGCATATAGACTTCTATACCATATGTATGGCAATAGGTAATTGCTTGCGATAAAATATCTCGAATATTCTCTTTTTTCATATTAGGAAAGAAACCGATTCTCATAGATCCTCCTATAATTGATGAGCCTCCTCTACTGTGGCTGTAATTAGCTCTTCAGTAATGTCTAAGGAACCCTCTGCTTGTTTTGTAAAATATCCTAAAAATTCAATATTTCCTTCCATTCCTTTAATGGGAGAATAGGTCAGTCCATGTAAATATAAGCCACAATCTTTAGCAATATGCAAGATACGATCTAACACCAATCTATGAGTGGATTTTTCACGTACTATACCACCTTTACCGACTAGTTCTTTACCAGCCTCAAACTGAGGTTTGATTAAAGCTACTAAAGAGCCAGTATCTTTCAATAAGGTCGTCGCTACTGGAAGCACCTTATCTAAGGAGATAAAAGCCACATCAATGGAAATAAAATCGCTAAGTTCCCCTAATTGTACAGGTGTAACGGTGCGAATATTTTGTTTTTCCATATTAATGACTCTAGGATCTTGTCGTAACTTCCAGGCTAATTGATTGTAACCTACATCAATGGCAAATACTTTGACTGCCCCATGTTGCAAGGCACAGTCTGTAAACCCTCCTGTGGAAGCACCAATATCTACCATAACGGCATTCGTTAGATCAATAGGATACAACTCGATGGCTTTTTCTAACTTCAAACCACCACGACTCACATAGGGTAAGGTATTACCTTTTACTTCTAAATGCGTATCTACTAATACTTTAGTACCAGCTTTATCCAATCGCTGTGTACCAGAAAAAATAAGCCCTGCCATAATTGCAGCCTTAGCTTTTTCTCTACTTTCAAATAAACCGCGTTGCACAAGTAGTATATCAAGACGTTCTTTTTGACTCATACACGTCTCCTACTGTGTGCGGTCCATTAAATATTGGACTAGCCCTTCAAGTATCGATGATGTTTGCTTAGAATCACGCAATGCCGTTAATGCTAAATTAGCTACTTCTTGAGCACGTTCTTTAGCAGTATCTAATCCTAATATAGATACATACGTCGCTTTATGTTGACGTTCATCACTACCAGGAGTTTTCCCTAATTCTTCTTGTGTGCCTACTACATCTAGGATATCATCTGTAATTTGAAATAATAAACCTAAATGATCTGCATAACGTAGGTATGCTTCTCTTACAGCTGTAGGAGCATCCATAATGATTAGACCAATTTCAACAGCTGCACTAAATAACGCTCCTGTTTTACCTTTATGAAGAACAACTAATTCATCCAATGGCAGGAGTTTTCCTTCTGATTGTAGGTCAAAGGCTTGACCACCTACCATTCCACTAGGCCCCGCACCTTTTGCTAAAGCACAAATAATCTGTACCACTTGTCCTGCGGATAACTCAGTGTGTTTGCTTACTAATTCAAAGGCATATGTAAGTAGTCCATCTCCGGCTAAAATAGCCATGCCATCACCATATACACGATGATTGGTTAGCTTTCCACGACGATAATCATCATTATCCATAGCCGGCAAATCATCATGAATTAAAGAATAGGTATGAATTAATTCAATCGCACATACTACATCTTTATAATCATCCCAAGATCCACCTAAGGATTCAATAACAGCTTTCGTGATAATAGGTCGAATTCGCTTTCCTCCCATTAATAAGCTGTATTTCATACTTTCATATAAACGAGCATACTCCGTATTCGGTGATTCTAATACAGAAGAAAGATAACTTTCAATGTCTGCTTTACTTTCTTGTAAGTACTTTTTTAACATAATATCCTCAATTCTTTGAAAGATAATAATTTTTTGTATAAATATTCTAACTGTATTATACCTAAAAAAACGTACTTTGTCTCCTAATTCGTATCTACTTGTACAGTTTCAATAATTTGTTCAACTTCTTCTTCTACAAGTTGCAATAAATCAGAACATTCTTTAACTAGAGTTAATCCTTCCTTATAAGTTTTTAACAATTCATGCATAGATAAGGTTTCATCATCAAGTTTTTTTACCACTTCTTCCAAGGCAGTATATTTCTTTTCGTAATTTTTTATAGATTTAGCCACGTTGTGTTACCTCCTGTACATTTGCTTTCACTGAGCCATCTTGAACATGTATATCCAATGTATCACCTATTTTTACATTTTCAATCGTTTGTAAGGGAGCCCCATTAACATCTACTTTAGCAAAGCCCTTAATGACTTTAGCTAAAGGATTTTTATTATCCAATTGAGTCGCTAATATAGCTAATTTACGCGATTCCTCTTGGGATTTCTTTTGGATGGCACTATGTAAAAGGTGTTCAAAGCGTTGCAATATATTTTTCTGTTGATGCACCAAATTCATGGCAGGTACAGTAATCTTACGATTAGTAATAGAAAATAACTGTTGTTTTTCTTTTTGAATACGATACTGTACTGTATTGTGAATAAATTCTAACTTCTGTTGTACTTCTTCTTGTAAGTCCACCAGTGGATAGATAGATAGCTCAGCGGCATGACTTGGAGTCGCCCCTCTTACATCAGCTACAAAATCACATAATGTATAATCTACTTCATGACCAACCGCAGACACAACTGGTGTTGTGCATTGGAATATAGATTCTATTAAGGCTCTATCATTAAAGCACCACAAATCTTCCATGGAACCACCACCACGACCGACAATGATCAAATCTACATCTGGGTCCGCATCTGCCATAGCTACACCACGAGCAATAACAGGGCCTGCTGTAGTTCCCTGTACAGGTACATTAAACACTTTAAATGTTACCAATGGATTACGATGGGATGCTACATGTAAAATATCATGAATCACTGCTCCTGATGCAGAAGTGACAACACCAATACAGCTTGATACAGCTGGTATAGGTTGTTTGTGTCGTTCGTCAAAATATCCTAATGCATATAATTCTTGTTTTAACTTTTCATAGGCAATTTGATAATCACTTTTCGTACCAATACGAATATCTTCACATATAAAACTTAAACGACCGGTTTTTTCGTAAAAGCTAATATTTCCACGTACTTGTACTAATAAACCATTTTCAAGGGCACCTTCTAAGCCACGTTGTTGTACTTTGGAACGCCACATAGCCATATCAATGGACCCTGTATCATCAATAAGGGAAAAATAATAATGTCCTGTACTGTGACGTTTTACATTAGAGATAACTCCTTCAACAATACAATTCTTTAAGAGAAATTCTCCCTCTACAGTTTGCTTAATAATTCTATTTAATTCTCCAACGGAGTAAGCATCCATTCTATTCTCCTTCGACAACCTTTGCACCATAGGCATTACCTGAAGCATTATCTGCACTATATTTAGAAGATACACATAATACATCTAAATCATGATGATGTCCCCAATGAACTAAGCGATCCTGTAAATAGGTATTAGCCATGACACCACCAGCAGTAATTAAGGTTGTAATATTATATTTTGTTAGAATATAAGATAAAGCTCTTTCAAGAGAACTTCCAATACAATGAAATACAGAGGCTGCTAATATTTGTGCTTTTGTTTCTGTACTAAATGATTCCCTATCGCTCCAATCAATAGGCGCATGTTGTAATGATTCCCACCACCGTTGACCAGCACTGTATGGACCACCAAAACTAATCGTAGAATCTTTTACCGATACAGGAAGCACAGAGTCTACGTTGTATTTAATACGTCGTCCTAATGTTTCCATACTTGGACCGGCGGGAAACTTCAAGCCCATTAACACACCTAGTCGGTCCACCAATTGGCCTCCTGCTATATCATCAGATCCTCCCACTATTTGCACTTTAAAGCCACTTTTATAAATACGTTCACAAAGAACAAACTCCGTAGTTCCCCCAGAAAGGTGTAAACTTAAAAAGGGCCCTTCTGGAATTTCACCAATTTCACGCAAGGCTGCCCATATATGATTCTCTTGATGTGAAAAAATGTGGACTGGGACCTGTAAACAATGGCCTAGTGATTTCGCTGTATTAAGCCCTACTAGGAATGCTGGCATATAAGAGTTTTCTTCTCGTCTTGGAAACCCGCTGACACCGATACCTGCAATGGGCTGATCCAACGTTAAGGACTGAATCAGTTCACCTAAGGTACGAGTATGTTGAAACACCATTTGTGACTGTTGTAATCCTCGTTTACCTTGCGGCACCTCTAACAGTTTTCTAGTTTCCTGTACTAATCTACCTTCTTCATCAACAAGTGCACAAGATGTGGTATAACAACTTGTATCAATTCCTAAATAATAGGCCATTTTATTGTCTCGATGCAGCTAAGTTATGAAGAATAGCATTAATGTATTTATAGGACGTAGCTCCTCCAAACTCTTTCGCTAAAAGAACCGCTTCATTGATGACAATCTTAGCTGGTGTATCTTCTTGTGGATGTAGTAACTCCCAAGCAGCCATACGCAAAATAGTAAGTTCTACTTTAGGAAAACGCTCCATTTTACGTTTAGGAGAAAATTCTTGTAATGCCGCATCTAAATGTTCTTTTTCACTGCGCACACCTGCAATTAATTGTTCTGCAAATTGATTGGCTTTTCCTTGCATATTAGTTGTATCTAGAGTTGCCTCCTCAACTACTTCTCCTAAAAATGTATCTGCATAAATTGTTTCAAATGCAAATACTCTTGCTAACCTACGATGATTCATGACTAGGTACCTTTCTTTCTAAACCGTCGATGTGTACATCTACACGAACACGGTATAAGTCTAACATATTTCGTAAATCTTGCCGCACTTGTTGTTGTATTTGTCGTGCCACTTCTAATGGATGAGCTCCACAATATAAACGAAGATATAAATTAATTTCTATGAAATCCTCTCCAAAGCTATCTCGTTTATGTTTTACATTCATTCCAGGCCAGCTTTTTTGACCGAATTTTTGTGAGATACCATCTACAACACCATCAAAAAATCGTTTACTCATAGAGTGAATTTCATCGAATGATGATAATACTCTTGCAGTGACATCTAAAATAACGGCATCTGTAATTTCAATTTCTAAATGATCTGACATACAAATCCCCTATGATATGGTACTTTCAAAAATAATATCTTGCACATAAATATCAACACTGTTTACAGTAGCATCCGCCATAGATACAAGAGCAGTTTTGACTCGTTCTTGTAAACGTAATGCAATATCTGGAACACGATATCCATAAAATACGGCAATATGTAGAGATACTTGTAATGACCCATCTTCCATGACTTGTACTTTCACACCTTCCATGGCATTTTTTCTACCAAATAAGCTACTTACCGTATCTCCAAATGTTGTGCTCATCCCCGCAACACCTTTCGTTTCTAGTGCTGTCATGGTAGCAATCATTTCATAAACAGAATGATCGAACTGTATCAGTCCTTCAAAAAAGCGATTATCTTCCATATGTTTACCAAAAAAAGCATTTGTCGTCCTACCACAGGCCAACAAATGCTTTTAATTACAATACTATATTAGTTGTTAAAAGATCAAATCTGTGGTTTAAGCACGTTCAATATATTGTCCAGTACGTGTATCTACACGCAATACATCGTCTACTTCGATGAATAAAGGTACTTTTACAACATAACCTGTTTCTAATGTAGCAGGTTTATTACCACCAGTTGCAGTATCGCCACGGATACCAGGGTCAGTTTCAACTACACGTAACTCTACAGCTACAGGTAAGTCAATACCGATAACAATGCCTTGGAAGAACATAATAGACACTTCCATATTTTCTAATAAGAAGTTTTTAGCATCTCCTAATTGGTCAATTGTTAACTCAATTTGGTCATATGTTTCATTATCCATGAAAGTATATGCTCCATCAGATTCATATAGGTATTGCATGCGACGACGGTCAACATGAGCTTTTGGCACTTTTTCACCAGCATTGAAAGTACGCTCTACTACAGCACCTGTTTGTAGGTTTTTCAATTTAGCACGTACGAAAGCGGCACCTTTACCTGGTTTAACATGTTGAAAGTCAACTACTTGCCATACATTACCGTCTAATTCGACAGTTACGCCTGGACGAAAATCATTACTGGAAATCATTGTAAATCCCTCCATTACACATCTAGTTCTATTAAATCTTTAGGAGTTTGTGTGAGTATTTCACAGCCCTCCTTAGTAACTATAACTGTATCTTCAATGCGAAGCCCCATATGTCCTCGTAAATAAATACCTGGTTCCACGGTGACTACCATATTTTCTGTTAATATATCTTTGGATCTAGGTGATGCTACTGGTAACTCATGAATATCTAAACCTACACCATGACCTGTACCATGACCAAAATTGGTACCATATCCTTGTTCCTTAATATAGTCTCTGCAAACTGCATCCACCTCAGCACCGGTAACACCTTCTTTAATGAAAGCAACCCCTCGAGTTTGTGCTTCGAGTACGATAGAATAGAGTTTCTTTTGTTCATCACTAGCTTTACCCAACACAATGGTTCGTGTCATATCAGAGTGATATCCGCTATACATAGCACCAAAGTCAAAGGTAACAAAATCGCCTCGTTCCATCACTTTATCACTAGCTACACCATGAGGCATACTAGAACGATAGCCAGATGCTACAATGGTTGTAAAAGATGGCTCTCTGGAACCACGTTTTAACATTTCAGTTTCTAAAATGATGCGTGCTTCATTTTCAGTCATCCCCACCTTTAATTGTGGCAACATGGCTGAAAATGATTCATCTGCGATACGAAAAGCTTCTCGTAAACACTGTAGCTCGTCATCCCGTTTTACTATACGTAGACGGGCAAAGTCAAAGGATAAAAATTCTGTTTCGTTTAATGTATCACAAACTTCTTGAAATACATCGACACTCATGTAATTTCCTTCAAAGCAACATGTGGATAACGTAATGTTGGATGAACTTAGTATATTCTTAATCGTCTCATACACATCACCCGTATATTGGATGACCTCATAGCCTTCACATTGTTCTTTAGCCTGCTCTGTATAACGACTGTCCGTTATCATATAAGCTTTATCAGGCGTTATAAATGCCACTCCAGTGGTCCCTGTAAATCCTGCAAAATAATGTAAGTTGATAGGACTAATGAGGATGGCTCCTCCATATGTTTCTTCTGTTAGGAATGCTTGCAAAGCGACTAATCCATTCATCATCTCGCCTCCTTAAAAAGCATCAACTAATGATACCATATAATGCATAGTTATGACAAATTGAATAGATTCGATGACGGTGTAAAGTTTTTGTTGGAAAAATAACTGCCTAGCTTTAAAAGAGGGTTC
>OBVV01000295.1_pt1 | contig 22325 bp, 21 predicted proteins | sample 1476221 | NCBI WGS metagenome assembly OBVV01 (sample SAMEA2580029, study PRJEB22360) | human gut metagenome | biome: human gut; feature: human-associated habitat; material: faeces | place: Denmark | collected 2008/2010 | reverse complement strand
ACTAATAGAAATGCGGGGGGGGGGGTAACTTTCTACTTTATTTTGTTGATTTAACTAATTAAGTTTGCTATTATGAAGACAAGATAAAATTGTAGAGAGAGCTATTAGCAAATGACACCTACACTTTGTCTAATATTATGTAGTATGAGTGTTAAAGGAGAATGATTATTATGAATCAGATTTTTAAAGTTGTGTACAGCGCAGCAAAACAATGTTATGTAGTAACATCTGAATTTGCTAAATCTAATGGTAAAAAAGCATCTATCGTAGCGGCAGCATTGATATTAACAAGTGGAATAGGAGCTGTTAATGCGGCGGATGTAGATAATTTAGATACTCGATTAACTTCTTTAGAAACAACCGTTTCCAAAATTAATGCTAAGGTAACTGCTGGCACACCAGGGGCTGCTGCAAATAATGCACAAATTGAAGAAAATAAAGTAAATATTGAAAAAAACAAAACAGAAATCGAAAAACAAGCTACACGAGTTGATGGTGTAGTTGATGCAGTAAATGAATTATCTGCAGATGTTAAAGAAAATGGCGAGAAAATCGATACAAATGCTAGCGATATCCTTACCAATAAAGAAGCTATTGCTGCCAATACAGAAAAAGTTAAAGAAGCTATTGAAAGTGTAAATGCTAACAATACTGCTATTACAGCCCTTAAAGAATCTGTAGATAAAGATGAAGAAAAACTAAATGAAGTTGATGAAGCGGTACAAGCAAATCGTAGCGATATTGATACAAATGCTGCTAATATCGAAAACAACAAAACTGAGATCGAGAAACAAGCTACACGAGTTGATGGTGTAGTTGATGAAGTAAATAATTTAGCTGATGATGTTGCTGTAAATGGTGAGAAAATCGATACAAATGCTAGTGATATCCTTACTAATAAAGAGGCTATTGCTGCCAATACAGAAAAAATTAAAGAAGCTATTGAAAGTGTAAATGCTAATAATACAGCTATTACAACTCTTAAAGAGTCTGTAGATAAAGATGAAGAAAAGTTAAATGAAGTTGATGAAGCAGTACAAGCAAATCGTAATGATATTGATATAAATACTACTAATATTGAAACAAATAAACAAGAAATTGCTAAAAATGCAGAAGCAAATACAAAGACAAATGAACGTATTGATAAAGTGAAAGAACTTACAGCTAAAGCAATTGAAAATTCTATAACAGAATTGGGTAATCAAGTTCTTAATCCATTATCTAAAGATGTAGAAAAAAATGAAAATAATATTAGTGAGTTGAAAAAACAACATTCAGAGCATGAAACTTCTATTACAAATTTAGAGGGTCGCACATCTGCATTAGAAGCTGTAAAAGGAACCAAAGAAGGTCTTGAAATGCTTAAAAATGTAGAAGCTAAGGTAGATGGAAATACTAAAAAAATTCAAGCCGCTGGACTTGGTTTAAAGGCTGTTACAGAAGCAATCGGTGATTTGGATACTAAAATTGGTGAAGAAACAATGAAAGCGAAAAATGTAGCAGTAGAAGCAGCGGCGGCAAATACTGAAACGAAAGTAAATGCAGCAAAATCTGAATTAGAAAGTGAAATTAAAACAGCTAAAACAGAAGCTGAAGGTACAGCGACAAGTAAAGCGAGTGCTGCAAAAACGGAAGCCATTGCAACAGCAGACGAACATACAGCAACAAAAATTACAGAAGCTAAAGCTGAAATTGCAGGAGATATTACTAAAGCAAAAAATGAAGCTATTACAACAGCTGGTGAAAATGCAGATGCAAAAATTACAGCAGCTAAAACAGCACTAGAAACAAAATTCCAAGGCTTAGATAATACCACTGTTAAGCTAGAAAAGTACGATAAAGATATTGCAGCTCTTCAAGAAACTGAAAAAGCTCATGATGTACGTATTACAGCAGTAGAAAAAGACGTGAAAACTGTAGGTGCTAGCGCAGCAGCTTTGGCAGCCTTAAAACCACTACAATACAACCCTGGTCAAACTACACAAATCATGGCAGGTGTGGGTACATATCGCGGACAAAATGCAGTTGCATTAGGTGCAGCTCATTATATTAGTGAAAACTTGATGTACCATGCAGGTGTAAGCTTTGGCAACGGCAGTGGTACAATGGCTAATGCTGGTGTGACTATCGGCTTCGGTAGCGGTGAAAGTGTAAAAGCTGAGTCCCCTAAAGTAGCTCAATTACAAAGCGCAGTAGATCGTTTAACTGCTGAAAACGAACAAGTGAAAGCAGCGTTATACGATATCTATGCAAAATTACAAGCTAAATAAGAAATAACTTAGCAAATAGATAACTAGGGTATCTCCTAGTGTATAGAAAACTAAGATTATGATAGGAATACATGTTAGGTATACTCCACGAGGGTATCCTAGCATGTATTTTTTGTTAAAAAATTCTTACCAATGACATATTTTGTCATTCCTCTTCGATATACTGAAAACATCAATAGTTTTATAGTATGTTTACATGACAGAAAGAGGTATGAACATGAATTGGAAAAGCAAATGGAAAGACGCATGGAACGAGATAGGAAACATGAGTTTACGAGAACTGTTTACCTTCACGAAGAAGGAGAAGTGGATTTGCGCTATTTTTGGAGTTGTTTTTGCGATAGGTATGATAGTTAGTATACGAAGCGTTGAAACGATAACAGCGTCGCCGGGCTGGATTGTAGGGTATGTTCATAGAGGAGGTACCGTTCCTGATTATGTGAGCTATACACCACAAAAGACCTTTGAGGACAAAGGGGATGTACAGGTGGTGACCGGTCATCATTTGCAAATGCGCCATCTTATATGGTACTTTTGGTGGGTAGAAGAAAATAACGACTTTACAATCACCTTTGATAAGCGGGTGCCGAAGGCAGAGTACTATGATCATCGTACCGAGCAGACCTATACATTATCTTTTGATACCAATGAAGGTGCAGATTCTGAGGTAAATGAGAAATTGAATATTATCAATGATGCATCAGAAGAATTTTTTAAAATGCCTTTCATCAAAGTAGACCGTATTCAACGTACTCGAGAAGATTATTTATTTAAAATGCAATCGGATGCATCGTCGGTAAAACTAGTAGAAGGTCCTTTCTTTACACGAGGTAGTGTTAAGAAGAGTGTGTAATGATTGCCGCTAATTTTGAAATGCGATTAGCTGTTGTGGGTGTGATATAATGGAGCGTACTCATTTTAGTAACTATCAGATGTGACGCATGTGGTATAATTGTAATAAGCGAGTATGATATAGTAAGTTTTCTAGTCGTTCCTGTATATATGGGATAGGGTTTGGGAGAACTTGCTGCTTGAGGCACGGCTAGCAGTGGATATGTTACGAATGATGAGGAGTCATATGAAATATACTAAGGAGCCTTTACAATTAGACAATCCTTTGGAGTTTTGGCTAAACTTCGAGGGGGAAGAACGGGTCTTTTGGGTGGACCGTCAAAGCGATCGTGTGGTGGTAGGAGCTAAACGATTGGCGGAGGTGAAAGATGACCGTGAACGAGAACAATATGCATACGTATTTTATGGGGGCACTTTTTTCCCGACTGTGAAAGACGAAAAATGGCATAGCATGGGCCATGAAATGGTGGCTTTCACCCATTACTATATCGTAGAAAATGGGAAGTCCTTTTACCTGCATGCAGGAGAGGGCCTAGATATACAGCGCCATTCCATTGAGCGAGTGGAGCATACGTTCACAGAAACCAGTGACGATAAACAAGATTGGGATACCTTGATGGATGCCATTTTGACGAATATTCACTCAGGGCGCATGACGAAGGTGGTTTCCTCTCGTGAGGTAGAGTTTACGAGCCCTACAAATTTTAGTGTAGTAAGTATATTGGACCGTTTGGTGGAAAATAACCCGAATTGTTTTATTTTCGGATATGAGAAAGAGGGGCGCACCTTCGTGGGAGCATCCCCTGAAATTCTCGTGCGCCATCGGGGGAATGAAATTCTAAGCTATGCCTTGGCAGGAACGGCACCAAAGTTTGGTCCTAAGGCGTGGACGAAAGAGAGATTCCTGGATGATCATAAAAACCGGGTGGAGCACAATATAGTGAGAGATCGTATTGTGCATACTATGCGACAAGTGACGGAGGATGTGACCGTAGGGGAAACGGGGATTATGGAACTGTCACGGTTATACCATTTACGAACGATCATTACCGCCAAGGATAGCACGAAGTCCCTCATCGAGTGGGGTCAATTATTGCACCCTACGCCTGCCTTAGGGGGCGAGCCGCGAGACCTGGCGATGGACCTACTGGCGAAGTACGAAGCTCATGAGCGTGGTATGTATGCGGCGCCATTTGGGTTTATGAAAGATATGGGGGATGGTATTCTAGTAGTTGCCATTCGGTCTGCTCTCATCATGGGGAATACCCTATATGCCTATGCAGGATGTGGCGTTGTAGGTGAATCCAATAGCGATGAAGAGTACGAAGAAACGATTAATAAAATGGGTACCATATTGGATGCGTTATAGAATTATACATCTAGGATAGATCAAATTAGGTGTGCAATAGGGTAGGATAATGAATCCATGCAAATTTGTAGAAAAGATATGTAGAAAATAAAAAAGGAATGTTGAGCAATCAGCATTCTTTTTTGTGTCATAGGGGGTTATACTATATATTAGTGGTAGCAAAGTTATGGGTTATAGGACAAAATGAGGATAGTATTTAGTTTGCTATACAATATGAGGGATGGCCTATTCTATCAGTCACTTGTAAAAGAGGCTTTGAAATATATCAGTTTTAGTTAGCGACCGTATACTCCCCATATGAATACGTACAGAATCTAAAAACAATGATATAATACATAGTAGATAGTCAGTATTAAATATAGCATAATACCACAGGCTGGTATGGGAGATAATATATGAACGAATATATAGCAAGTCTGGTAGATGAATTGTACCAATTGGGTGTACGCCATGCGGTGTTCAGCCCTGGTTCACGGTCCACGACATTAGCCATGCTCTTTCAAAGTTATGGAGGCTTTCACACGTATATGAATATTGATGAGCGGTCTGCTGGGTTTATGGCACTAGGCATTGCCAAAGCGCAGGGTGAGCCTGCCGTGCTGGTGTGTACATCCGGGTCTGCTTTGACCCATTATGGTCCAGCTGTGGTGGAGGCGAAGCACAGCGGTGTGCCCATGATCATTTTGTCTGCAGATCGTCCATACACCTTGCAACAGGTAGGGGCGCCCCAGACTATTGACCAACAGAAGTACTTTGGCACCGCCGTGAATTATTACGAGGAATTGTCTGTGCCTAGTGAAAGTCACTATTACACCTACCCTCGTCAAGTGGCACGCCGTGCGTATTTGAAAGCAAATGACCATAAATTAGGGCCGGTACATGTCAATGTACCTTTGTTTGAGCCCTTGGTACCTAATCGTGAAGCAGAGTATTTTACACAGGGGCGCAGTGTGAAATCGTTCCGCCTCGTGAAACATGAGGAAATACCAACGTTGGCGCCGTTATTAAATGGAAAGCGAGTGCTCATCTTGGGGGGGCCTAGCGTGACAAACCCAAAAGCAGTGGTAGATTTCGCAGAGCGAATTGGTGCCGTTGTGATAGGGGACCCTTTATCTAATTTGCGCCAATACGAGGGCGTTATTAGTACCTATGATGCATTCTTAGCCTATCAAAATCGTTGGGAGGAGTTACGACCAGATGTGGTGATCCAATTGGGTCAAATTCCGGTGTCGAAGCGGATTCAACAATGGATGGTAACCTTGACGGAGATGGATTATATTACGGTGAGTCCTAATGCAGATGTGATGAACCCTAGTTTAACAACCACCATACATGTTATGGCAACTATCGATGTATTTTTAAGAGAAATGTACTGTACTTTATCTAGGGTACAGAATCTAAATAATAGAGAATGGGATGCTAGACAAGAATCTGTAGATAGGCTTAACGTAGTTATACCTAAATTCAGTATTGATACAGATGAATTAGCCGTGCAGCAGGACAGCACAAATACAAATCATCGACATAGACTAGAAGGAACTAAAGAGGTACTTAGTCAATATATAGTAGCCGACATAGAGTACGTGAAAGTATGGCAACGCATAGAATCTGGCAGTCGTGAACAGTTAGACAAGGTACAAGAAGAACCAACTCTATTTGAAGGCCGTACGATTCACATGTTGCAACAAATGATGCCTAATAAGGGACAAATTCTAGTAGCGAACAGTATGTCTATTCGTGATATGGACTATTTTTGGGCGTCCGGGCGCTCTCAAGCCATGGTGTATGGAAATCGTGGCACCAATGGTATTGATGGAACTGTGTCTACGGCGTTAGGGCTTAGTACGAATGGAAAACCTACCGTTATGGTCACAGGGGATTTAAGTTTCTTTCACGATCTGAACGGCCTAGCCATTGGAAAAACGCATGGTATGAACTTGACTATCATTTTGCATAACAATGACGGAGGCGGGATTTTCCAATACTTGCCACAAAAAGGAACAGACGATTTCGATTACCTTTTCAATACACCACAGGGCATTGATTACAGCGGGTTAGCGATTATGTATGGCTTAGACTATGTGAAAGTCGCCACCAATGCAGAGTTAGAACAGGCGATGCAACACTATATCGGTACAGAAGGGATTCATATTATCGAAGTGCCTACGTCTAAAGAAATTAGCCGTGAACTGCACAAGGTGTATCGGGTGCAATAATATGAAGTCAATGATTCAAGATGTACGAACGTTAGATATACAACGGATGCAGATCAACATAGGAGAGTACTACTACGGAGTATCTGTAGTGGGTACAGGAAAACCGCTGGTTTGTTTCCATGGATTTTCGGAATCTGACTCCACTTGGGATGGTATTGAGATACCAGACTATCGTCTGATACGGATCGATAGTATGGGTCATGGTAGGTCGGCTCGACCCATGGAATTAACACCTTATACTTTGTCACAGATGTTGAGCGATTTGCACAGAGTTATCTATGCCGTAGCTGGTGAAAGATATGCTCTCATGGGCTACTCCATGGGGGCTAGGTTAGCTTTGCTCTATACATTGGAGTATCCAGAGGAAGTGAGTCACCTAGTTTTGGAAAGTGGCTCTGTAGGGATAGAAGATAAAGTGGCACGTCAAGAACGCTATTTTGCAGATAAAGCGTTAGGGAATCGCATTCGAGAACAGGATATACAGTGGTTCAGCGAGACCTGGGCAAAGCTAGATATCTTCAAGACCCAACAAAGTTTACCTGTAAAGGTACAACAGCAGATTCAGCGTCGACGATTATTAAATAGCCCTCATGCATTGGCTTTCACCTTGGAAGGAAGCGGACAGGGAACGATGCCTTATGTAGGGCATCGATTGTCGGAATTAACTATGCCCGTCTGTTACATTAGTGGCGAGCTAGATACGAAATATACAGCCATTGGAGCACAGTATTTTGGAGATGTCCATCGCATCGTGCCACAGGTGGGTCATAATGTGCATGTGGAAGCACCAGAGGCGTATCGGCAAATTTTAAAACAATTTTTCCTATAACCGTCACTACTATCGAATGTCTCTGTATTGACTGTATATGCTAGTGATATGATAGAAATGAGAGGTAACATATGATTACAAATATTGCTCTGTACCATGTGCAATTACCGATGAAGTTTACTTTCAAAACGGCAAAGGGCGAAGTAGGTGTAAGAGATACCCTCATTATTCGTTTGGAAGATGAAGCGGGCTATGTAGGTTACGGAGAGTGCGTGGCCTTCGTAGACCCTTTTTATACACCGGAAACGGTGGCATCTTGTTGGAATACCTTATGTACACGGTATTTGCCAAACCTTTTGGGGCAAGAAGCAATCACGACATTACCACAGCAATGGCTAGCGGAAGGGAGACCCATGACCGTGGCGTCTGTGGAAAATGCCTTGCTCCATTTGCAATGTGATCGCTTAGGGGTTAATACGGTGGAATATGTGTTGCAACAATCCTTAGCACCGACAGTGCCTACAGGGATTGTTATAGGCGAGGTTCCTTTAGATACCTTGATGGATGCTGTGGCTACTTATGTGTCACAAGGGTGTGAGCGTATAAAATTAAAAATATCTCCCAAGGATGGCTATGAACGAGTGAAACGAGTGCGTTCAGCTTACCCAGACCTTATGCTAGCGGCGGATGCGAATCAAAGTTATACGTATCAAGATATGGATAAGGTGCGAGATTTGAATGTATTTCATTTGGTTTGTATAGAAGAACCTTTTCAGATACAAAGTTTAAAAATGTACCATCAATATAAGTCAACGCATGATTGGGGTATTACGACACCTATATGCTTAGATGAGTCAATTTTGAGCTATGATGATTTGGTGTATGCTCATAGCCATGGCTTGTTAGATGTACTGAATGTGAAAGTAGGCCGTTTAGGAGGTCTCAGAGAAGTGGCTAAGGTGATTCAGTATTGTCGTGACCATGATATTCAGTACTGGATTGGATCTATGGTAGAATCCAGTATTTCTAAATGGATGCATGTGCAATTAGCAGCGTTGGGAGATACTTATATGCCAGGGGATGTATCAGATTCTTTACGCTATTTTGAAAGGGATTTGACGGGACCACCTATTGTTAGTACAATAAAAGACTACGGCGCAGAAGGATTATCTCAATGTATTGATGTGCCTAGTGGTGCTGGGTTGGGGGTAACTGTTGATATAGAAGCCATAGAGATGTATTGTGTGAAGAAAAAAATGTGGCATCTATAGTAGATATAGACTTTTACAGATGATAGATGTATTGATACGGTCTTTACAACGAAGTGTGCGGAGGATGTCGTAACTACATAGAGGTAACTCGGAGGTTTAGATGAAAGAGTACATAGAATTATTAAGACGAGAGGTTAAGCCGGCCTTTGGTTGTACAGAGCCCATTGCCTTGGCCTTTGCAGCGGCAAAAGCGGCAGAACTATTGGGTGTTCGACCTGATCGGATTCATGGACGATTGAGTGGTAATATTATTAAAAATGCGAAAAGTGTGACTATACCTAATTCAGAAGGTCGCACAGGCATTTACTATAGTCTTATCTTAGGGGCTTTAGTAGGTACGGCAGCAAAAGAGTTAGAAGTCTTGGAAGATCTTACACGAGAACACGTGGTAGAAGCAGACCGTCTATTTGAAGCGGATTATTGTGATATCGAATTGGCAGAAGGAGTAGAGAACTTATTCATTGAGGTGACGGCTACAGCTGGTGAGCACATGTCGAAGGTCATCGTTCAAAATACGCATACGACTATTTCTTATGCGGAAAAAGATGGAGAAGTATTGATTGCTCTATCGTCAGAAGAAGTAGCAAAACATTCTATGGAGTTGTGTTTTGATTCGTGTTATGAATTTGCTAGTACTGTAGATGCAAAAGAATTGGAAGAGATTTTAGGACCACAACTAGATTTGAATATGGCCATAGCAGAAGAAGGAATGAAAAATAATTATGGATCTAATATTGGTAAATTAATTATTTCTAACTCATCTTCTATTGCTGATAAAGCGCGGGCCTATGCGGCCGCTGGTTCTGATGCTCGCATGGATGGTTGTTCTATGCCAGTTATGATTAACTGTGGAAGTGGGAATCAAGGCATTACACTATCGGTACCCATCATGATGTACGCAAAAGAGTACGGTATTGACCGGGACCATACATTGCGTTCTTTAGCATTAGCGAATGTATTAGCGTTGTATATTAAACAGTACATAGGTCGATTGAGTGCGTACTGTGGTGTAGTGAGTGCAGCCTCTGCTACTGCAGCAGGAGTGGCTTTTTTAATGAGTGAGTCTAAAGAAGTAGTTTGGGAAACATTATCAAATGCTTTAGCTGGCACATCTGGTGTTGTATGTGATGGAGCAAAAGCATCTTGTGCTATGAAAATAGGTATGTCTTTGGGCAATTCTTTGCTAGCATACACACAAGCAAAGACGGAGAATAGCTTTAAAGCTGGCCAAGGTATCGTAAAAGAAGATATTGATCATACTGTGCGAACGGTAGCAACGATTGCTCGTGAAGGAATGAAACAAACAGATGTAGTTATTCTAGAAACTATGTTAGAAAAGTAATCTATGCATTATTTATATAGAGAATGAGAATAATTATATATTGATTTTTTTTGTAAGCTGGTGTATGATAAGTACATAGATTAAATTAGATAGTCACATAGCTACTATGTGCTATATATGGGTTGTTGCATTAAAGGAGATATTACAATGGCAATCATCGGTAAACAACTACCAGCTTTTGAATTAGATGCATTCCGTAAACCAGAAATCATCAAAGTAAGCAATAAAGATATCGAAGGTAAATGGAGTGTATTTGTTTTCTATCCTGCAGACTTCACATTTGTGTGCCCTACAGAATTAGCAGACTTACAAGATCAATACGCAGAATTGAAAGAATTGGGCGTAGAGGTATTCTCTGTATCTGTTGACTCTGCTTTCGTTCATAAAGCGTGGTCTGATGCATCCCCTACAATCAACAAAATCGAATACACTATGTTATCCGATATTAAACACGAATTAGCTGACTTCTTCGATACATTCTCTGAAGAAGACGGTCAAGCTTACCGTGGGTCCTTCGTGGTTGATCCAGAAGGCATCGTACGTGCTGCAGAAATCTGTGACATGGGCGTAGGTCGTTCCGCTGCTGAGTTAGTACGTAAAGTACAAGCTTGCCAATTTGTTGCAAAACATGGCGAAGTGTGCCCAGCAAAATGGACTCCTGGTGAAAAAACATTGGATCCAGCAGACCTTGGCCTAGTAGGCAAAATCTAATGTAAATAAACAGCTATCTGAGCAGTCGTGGTTGAAGATTCCTCTCCCTCTCTCGAATCTTCAACAATACATAATTAATTAAGATAGTGTGTTGACTATATTTGTAAACTTTCCTAAGAACACATCTTAGATCCTTTACTTCCCATAAAAACGGCAAAGCTATGCTTTGCCGTTTTTATCTTTCTGAAATCATATAGTAGTATTACTAAAAAGCATCCTTTCTTCATTTAAAGTATTAGATTTAGTTTAAAATTTTGTATATAATAAAGGAGTAAGGTTACAAGTAGAATACATATAGGAGAATGAGGATGTTAGAAGTTACATACGAACGTTTGGCTGCAATTTTTAAAGCCCTTAGTGATGAGACGAGATTGCACATTGTGGACATGTTGTCCTGTAATGAACTATGTGCTTGTGATATTTTGGCGAGCTTTGAGTTATCTCAATCGACTCTTAGTTATCACATGAAAATTTTAATTGATGCAGGTATTGTAAATTCTGTGCGTAGTGGGTTGTGGACTCGCTATTCTATCAATGAAGAAGCATTTGATGAATTCGTTCAATTTTTACCTGAATTATATAAAACAAAAGATGAGTGCATTTGTGCACAAATCAAATACTGCCGTATTGAGGATGCTCCACAAGCGGTGGCAGAATAATATGAAACGTTGGATTATGCATGTAGATATGGATGCTTTTTTTGCCTCTGTAGAACAACATGACCGTCCAGAATTACAAGGTCACCCTGTTATCGTGGGTGGCCTTTCTTCACGTGGTGTGGTGGCTACGTGTAGTTATGAAGCTCGAAAGTTTGGAGTACGTTCGGCTATGCCTATTGGTCGAGCTAGAAAATTATGTCCAGAGGGTATTTATATATTGCCTCGAATTGAAAGATATCATGAAATTTCGGACCAAATTCATGAGGTGTTACATCGATTCAGCCCTTATTTAGAGCCTATTTCTTTAGACGAGGCCTTTTTAGATATTTCAGGGCTAGGAAAACTTTATGATTCTCCTATGGCGGTGGGTCGAGCTGTGAAAGCACAAATTAAGGAACTAACGGGTTTGATCGCATCTGTGGGAATTGGACCAAATAAGTTTTTAGCAAAACTTGCATCGGATTTGAAAAAACCAGATGGGTTGTATATTATTCCGCATGGACAAGAAGTAACTCATATTAGGCACTTACCTGTGCGTAGATTATGGGGTGTTGGAGCCCATATGGAACAAGCATTACAACGAGGTGGCTTTCAGCGGATTCAAGATATTGCACAGCTAGATTCTTATCATGAGCTAGAACCCTATTGTGGTCATCAAAGTGAACGTATTTATTTGTTATCTAAAGGCATTGATAATCGCCCAATTGAATGGAATCGTGAGCTGCAATCTATAGGCAATGAACTGACTTATGAACGGGATTTAGTAGATCCGGAGGAAATCGATCATGAATGGCGATATTTTGCGCATCACGTGGCTAAGCGCTTGCGCCAAAAAGGGCTCAAAGGCAATACTATTGCTATCAAAGTAAGGTTGCCAGATTTTACTACAAAAACACGGCAAAAACGATTGTCCTATCAGACGGATAGAGAAGGTGTATTGTATGAGACGGCCTGTGTATTATATAATAAACTTAATGTACAAGGGCCATTTCGCTTGTTAGGAATTACGGTCAGTGGCTTTCATCAACAGGTGGAACAAGAGTCGCTCTTTCAGAGTAAAGAAACAGAGCCAGATCGACTAGCACAAGTATTGGATACCTTGGAAGAACGGTTTGGAGAAGATATTGTTACCACAGGCGCTTTGTGGAAACGAAAATTGAAGGATGAAGGTACATCATCTTAGGAGGAAAGTATGCAACGATATATAGTGGATCAGGAATACATTGAGGAATTGTTAGAAGGGTTGCAGACGGCGTATAGTCATTGTAAGGAAGTGCAGCAGCAATATGTGGCAAATATAGACGTACAACATATGGACTCTCCTAAAATGGCAATGGAAGTGATAGAAGATTTAGAAAATTTTGCCCACATGTTGGCTCTATTAGGAAAACAATGGGAAGAATTGTGTGGCATCCAAAATATGGTAACAGAACACTATTTGTATGATATGATATCTTCCTTAGAAGAACCAACAGCGGTAGAATCAGTAGCTGATGAAGGTGTGGAAGGCTATGATGTAGGTGTTGCTTTAGGGGTGGACTTTGTGATGGCTGACCGTTGGCAAGGGGAAGAGGTTCTAAAAGAGGCCGTAGAAACCGTCGAGTTGAAACCAGTGTCAACGTCATTTATGGATTTATTTAGCAATACTAGTGAAACGAAACGTATCAATGAACATGACTATGAGGATTGGGTGTTTGCGGATGAGGACAGTGCGGATCCTAGTCAAGCGGAGACTGCTATAGACTTAACCAAACAAACTAGTGCAGAGTCTAACTTGTACGATACTTTTGAGATAGAAAAATCCAAAAAAGAATATAAAAAACGTTGTAAACATTGTACAGAAAATTCTCCCATCCCAGAAGAACGAGAGAAATGTTGCATTGTGAAACGAGAAAAAAAGAAAAAGAAGGAAAAAAGCAAAGATAAGTCGAAACATAAAAAAGAGGTACCATCTGTAGATAAGTGGGCGAAAAAATTGTCTAAATGGGAACGCTATGCAGAAGAGCATGGTGATGCATGGACGGAGAAGGTCTTACAAAAAGTAGCAAAAAAAGCAGAGAAAAAGGCGGATAAAAAGGCAGATAAAAAAACGGAAAAGCGAGGGATGAAAGCGATCTTTAAGAAGCATAAACTAGATCGGTTTGCAAAGCTATCCAAGGAGGACTAGGATATGGAGATTATTAGTGTAGTAGGATTTATATTATTAGGAATTGCGGTAGCTACATTGGGTACAATCATCGGTGCTGGAGGCGGTATTATCTTTGTGCCTGTATTTTTATATTTTTTTCCAGAGTGGACACCAGCTATGGTGGTAGGAACCTCTTTATTTACGGTAACTTGTAACGCTATTTCTGGAACCATTGCCTATGTGAAACAAAAGAAAATTCTTTATAGTGCAGCTATACTATTTAGTATAGCAACTTTCCCTGGGTCTATTATTGGAGCTCATGTAGCAGAATATTTTGATGGTAGTGGATTCCGATTTTGGTTTGGCTCTTTCTTGCTTATTATGTCTGGATTTATTGGCTACAAAAACATGCGCAAAGGAGAGCGAAAAGAAGAATCCTTACAATTAGAAGAGTTGACCTATAATAAGGTCGTAGGTATCCTCGTTAGTGTAGTAGTAGGGTTCCTATCTAGTTTATTTGGTATTGGTGGTGGATTAATTCATGTGCCAGCGCTCATATATATGATGGGATTTCCGACGCATATGGCCACAGCAACAAGTCATTTTATTTTGGCTACCTCTACATCAGTAGGGACACTGACGCATTTCTTGAACGGCCACATCCATTTTGAAGTAGCTATTCCTTGTGGTATTGGCGCTTTATTAGGGGGACAGTTAGGAGCGTTTATTGCCAAACGATTGCGAGCTAAAACAATCCTTATTGGCTTGTCTATCGGGGTCGGTATCTTAGCCTTGCGTTTAATTTATACATCGCACGTATTGTTCTAAGACACAAGGAATAGATTAATTAGAGAGGATAGTATGGGAAAAGGAAAGAAAAAGAAGCAATATCAATCCCAGCCACAGCAAACGATTACAACGGCTCGTTTGACGACGATGATTAAGTGGATGTTGTTCATCAATCATTTGGCATTGTGCTGGTTCTTTAATGGCAGGGCAGATATGAGTTTACTAGCTGCTAATATGTTAGGTGGAGTGGTATTATGCGGTATCTATTGGATGCGTTTCAAGAAAGAAATGTTCACCGACACAGAGGTAGAGCGTGGTATGCGTTACGTATTGTCCTACATCTTAATGACGATGACGGCCTTCTTTTACACCTTGGCGATGTATCGTTCGGGTGAGTTAACAGAAACCATGTATTTGATTATCACAGGGGCTAGTTTCTTTGTATGGTTCTGTTTGTACAGCGCTACACAAGGATTTATTAAGAAAAGTGAATAATATATGATATAAGTTCTCGTTATGTTATAGGTAACGGGAACTTTTTATATTTAAATATTTCGATAAACTATATGAAAAAGTATTGCATTTTACAATTTAGTATGCTAAGATATACACATAATAAATAATAGTTATTAATTACTAACTATAATTATTATAAATTTTAAACTAAAGAAAAGGAGATGTAATTATGAAAAACTTACAAGCAGTAAATCAGTATATTGCGAACTTGGCAATTTGGAACATTAAACTTCACAATTTTCATTTTAACGTAGTAGGTTCTCAATTTGTACCAGCTCACAAATATTTAGAAGAAGTCTATGATGTGGCATTCGATTATTATGATGCGGTGGCAGAACATGTAAAAATGCAAGGCGAAGAACCTGTAGTGCATGTAGCAAAATATTTAGAAATTGCATCTTTAAAAGAAGAACCAGGTAATAAATTCTCCGTAGAACAAGTTTACAAACTTTTGGAAGGAGATTTCAAATTATTGAATAAAGAAGCGCGCTCTATTCGTGAATCTGCTGATGAAGAAGGAAACTTTGGATTAGTCGCTATCATGGAAGATCACATTGCGTACTATGAAAAACAATTGTGGTTCTTACGTGCTACTTTAGGCTAACTCCTCCTTAAGGATAATATAGAACTCAACGCATAGACTTTCTTATGTGTACATCCTGAACATTACTAACACTATACAACTATACTATACAACTATACAAGAAGGACCCCAGCTCAGGGGTCCTTTTAGTATATAGGAGATATCTTTGAAAGGTGATAATTAATACTATATTGTAAAACTTTAGTGCCAAATGATACAATACAAGTAATAGAAGAGAGATGTGAAAGGGGCGATAGAGAATGAATCGATTTTTACAACGTGGCCGATTACAAACCATAGAACCACAGAAGGATACGTCAGTGGTAGAAGACATGGATACACTAGTGAGTGAAGTAAGTTCGGACGAATTTTTGGATATGGTGCAACAAGAGGGAACCCCTAAGGATTTGAATCGAGCTATGGATATGGTAGAACTTGAAGATTCAGCGAAAAACAGTGGACCGGTGGACCCTTATACAGCCATGACGATTCGTAATTATAGCCAATTGGATGTATTGCCAGAAGACTCTAATGAAGACTATGATTCTCCCGATGCAAACGAAACAGAACAAGACCGGTTTTTCCATAATAACTACAATGATATTATGGAAGATGAGTTAGAATATGATCAACAAGAGGCTGATAGTTCTTATGATTACGATTCTGGAGATAGTTTTGACTTCGACTTTGACGTTGACTTGTTTGATGATTTTGATGATGACTAAGGAATGAATAATGATGAAGCCCATACAAACAAGGACATCAGTATGTCCCTATGATTGCCCGGATGCCTGTGGATTAACGTTGACCATTGAGGACAATAAATTACAACAGGTACAAGGCATGAAAGTACACAGTTTCACACGAGGAACACTGTGCCAAAAAATGCAACACTATGAACGAACCGTCCACCATAGTGGACGTCTGACCACTCCTTTACGCCGTACAGGCCCTAAGGGAAGTGGTCAATTTATACCCATCACATGGGATGAAGCGTTGCAAGAAATTGCAGAGCGATTTCAATATTGTATCAATACTTACGGTTCTGAAAGTATTATGCCTTATTCCTATGCAGGCACCATGGGTATTTTACAAAAAAGCGCAGGGGATCCTCTCTTTGCCATATTAGGTGCTACTCGTCAAGATAAGGGGATTTGTTCTCCTGCAAAGCGATATGGATGGGTTAGCCTTATGGGAAATACTTTGGGGAATCGCCCGCAAGATATGCAGGATAGTGATTGCGTGGTGCTGTGGAGCCTCAATGCAGTGGCTACGGATGTACATATCCTACACGATGTGACAATAGCTCGCCAGAAAGGTGCCAAGATCTGGGTGATTGATACATATTATACAGAAACCGCTAAATTAGCAGATGAAGTTATCATCATGCGACCAGGTACAGATGGAGCTTTTGCCTTGGGGGTAGCTTATGTGCTAACCAAAGAAGGATTGGTGAATGAGGCGTTTATTGAAGGGTATGTACAAGGCTATGATGGATTCCGTGATACTGTTATTTCTCAGTATCCGCCATCGAAAGTAGCAAAAATTACAGGAGTGCCAGAGGAACGTATCGTTGAATTTGCTAGAGCCTATGGAAATGCTGTGGCACCATTTATTCGTCTAGGTAGTGGGCTTTCACGGTATGGAAACGGAGCTAATACGGTACGATGTGTGGTAGCACTACCTGCTTTGGTAGGTGCGTACCTACATGCAGGGGGTGGACTCTTGTCGAGTGCTTCAGGGAGTCAATTTGTTGGTGCTAGTCGTGTCAGTTGGGAGCGCTTTCAGAGAAAAGACACACGGTTGAACCCAATGATTCATTTGGGACTGATGTTAACAGAAGCTGATAACCCACCGATTAAAGCCCTCTATATATATTCTAGTAATCCAGCGGTGACATTACCGGACCAAACTGTGGTGCGTAAAGGATTAGCGAGAGAGGACCTATTCACAGTTGTTCATGAACGATTTATGACAGATACAGCAAAATATGCGGATATTGTACTCCCTGCGACGACGTCGGTAGAACATAATGATATCTATAATTCCTACGGACATTACACCATCGGGTGTGGGTATCAAGCCATTCCTCCAGTTGGTGAAAGTCGTTCTAACTGGAACACTATCTGTAGCATTGCCAAAGCGATGGATATCAACGATCCTGTATTTGATATGTCAGAGCTAGAGATGATAGAAGACATTGTACGACATGCATCGATTCCAGTAGATATACAAGATAGAATCTTGGCAGGGGAATTGGTGGAGATGGAGTTACCAGATACATATAAGTTGGAGTATGGTACGCCATCCGGTAAAATCGAGTTATACAATCCAGTAGAAGTTGATCCATATCCTGTGTATCGAGAGGCCCATGGGGATACAGCAGAATTCTTTCTCATCAATGGTGCGGATCCGAGCATATTAGATTCGTCCTTTTGTGAACTACAAGACGATGTGCCACAAATGGTAGCTCGCATGCATCCAGACGATGCTCGGCGCAAAGGGGTGTTACACAGCGAATTTGTGCGCTTGTCTAATGAGCGTGGTTCCTTGCGGATTGCCTTAGCCATCGACGATACAGTGACAAGGGGGACCATCGTGAGCAGTGGTGTGTGGTGGCAATCGCAGTCCCATGATCCAGAACATACGATGAATGTATTGACTGCCTCTAGAGCGACCGATTATGGTTGGGGGAGCACTTTTTATGATGTAAAAGTGGATGTGGAACCATGCGACTAAAGGGACTGGTTATAGTTAATCAATGTAATTTATCTATCAATTATAGCTCGCCTGTATATGCATAATCAGTATAGAAAAAGCCATTTCCGATGAGGGGAATGGCTTTTTATTTTGTCTATAATTAGATATAATAAGAAAATAAGCATAAAAATTGTTTCTATACAGTGTATAATTGTTATTATGGGATGTATTTGAAAGGAGATATTATGTCAGATCATACTCAACTATCGGGGCGAGCCTATATTGCTATCGGCCTGATGCTGTTTGCTTTATTTTTTGGGGCAGGTAATTTAATCTTCCCCGCTACCTTAGGTCAACATGCTGGTACTAATGTGTGGTGGGCCATCTTAGGATTTATTGTCACTGGCGTAGGATTGCCATTATTAGGGGTAATGGCTATGGGATACTCTGGTAGCCGCAATGTACAGAGTTTAGCAAGCCGTGTACATCCAGTGTTTGGGGTCTTATTTACATTGGCATTATACTTATCCATTGGACCTGCTTTTGCTATTCCTCGTACGGGGACTGTGTCCTACGAAATTGCAGTGAAACCATTTTTGGGTGGTGCTGCTTCTGATACAGCACAAACATTATTTCTCATAGCCTTCTTTGTATTAACCTTGTGGTTATCTATTAATCCGCAAAAATTGGTCAATCGCATCGGTAAAATATTAACACCTGCCTTACTTCTGACAATTGTAGTATTAATTGTTAAATCTCTTATTACACCATTAGGTAGCTATGGTACTCCAACAGAGGCATATGCCACTAGTGGAACGGCCTTCCTACAAGGCTTCTTAGATGGATATAATACATTAGATGCATTGGCATCCTTTGTATTTGGTATCTTGGTTATCGAATTTGTTACCCTTTCAGGGGCGCAAACACGTGATGAGATTACACGTGCCACACTGAAAGCAGGTTTAATTGCCGTAGGTTGCTTGGGTATTGTGTATATTTTTATTGCTAGCCTGGGCGCTACTAGCGTAGAGCAGCTAGGCATCCTAGACACAGGGGCGCCGGTATTGGCGGAGTCAGCTCGCTTATTATTCGGCGATTTAGGGGCTATGATATTGGCAGTTATCGTATTGTTGGCGTGCCTGACTACAAGCATTGGACTCGTTACCTCTTGTGCGCAGTACTTTAGCACACAATTTGGAGGCTTATCTTATAAGGCATACGCAGTACTATTCGTATTGATCTCTATCGGCGTAGGTATGTTTGGTTTGAAAACCATCATTACTGCAGCGATTCCTGTGTTGATGTTCCTGTACCCATTATCCATCGCACTGATTGTATTGGCATTCTTACATCCGTTGTTTAACGGTCGTCAGTGCGTATATGCTTGGACAGTAGGAGCAACGTTCATTACAGCCCTTGTATCTGGCTTAGAAACAGCGCAAGTAGACTTAGGTAGCGTAGGACAATTCTTTGCCACACAAGTACCAATGCACAGCATCGGAATGGACTGGCTTCTATTTGGCGGCGTAGGATTGGTGATTGGACTCATCCATCGGGCGTTGGTGAAAGAGAACTAAGATTCATTTATATATGTTGGAACTACTCTTATATGGGTAGTTCCAATATTTTTTTGTAATCAAATAAGGTTATAGGACAACATGAGTTGCTCTTAATAGCAATGAGCCTAGATAAGTATACAGTCTATTGAATTTTAAAGCTGCAAAATTACAGATTTATAGGGAAAACAAAAAGCTACACAGTAGAATATATCTACGTGTAGCTTTTATGTATATAACTTTATAGGCATTCTTATTCCAAATCATCGAAATCGAAGGCAGCTGCTTTTGTATAGTTCGTAACTTTCGCTTCAAAGAAGTCAGTTTTTGTACTGTTTAAGTTGGAGAAACTTTCAATCCAAGCCATAGGGTTTTCCCTGATGTCTGGATATAATGGTTGCAAGCCGATGGAATCAGCACGTTGGTTCGCTAAGTATTTGATGTAGCGCTCGATCAATGTGTTGTTGATGCCAAGGATTTTATCATCAGTGATGTATTGGCCCCAAGCAATTTCATTTTCAGTACCTTCACGAAGCATTTGTGTTAATTCAGCTTCTAGTTCAGCAGTGAATAATTCTGGGCGCTCGATGCGAAGCTCACGGATAATATTTTGGAACAATACTAAGTGAGTCACTTCGTCACGATTGATATATTTGAAAATCGTGGAAGTAGCTGTCATTTTACCTTGGCGAGCCAATGTGTAGAAGAAGCTAAATCCAGAGTAGAAATAAATGCCTTCTAAGATGTAGTTCGCCATGATCGTACGGATCAAATTATGTTCCGACGGCTCATCGCTAAAGCGTTGGTAAATGTCTGCGATGAAGCGGTTACGAGCCAATAAATGCTCGTCTGTACGCCACTCATCATAAATGCGGTCACGAGTAATTGGATTCGTTACGGTATCCAAAATATAAGAATAGGATTGTGCATGGATTTCTTCTTGGAATGCTTGGATATTCAATAAAGAAGCCACTTCAGATGCCGTAATATAACGGCTCAAGTTTGGTAAGTTCTCGCTTTGAATGGAGTCCAAGAAGTTTAAGAAAGAAATAATCTTGTCAAAAGCACGGCGCTCGCTGTCCGTTAAATATGGGAATTGCTTAATATCTTCGTTCAAAGAAATTTCTTCAGGAATCCAGAAATTGTTCAGCATCGTACGATACAATGTATTCGCCCAATCGTACTTAATACGATTCCATTCCCGTAAATTCGTCGTATTACCGCCCACCATACTTTGCGTGCCGCGGTCACCATGTTCATTAAAAATCAGTTTCTTTTCCATGAAAGTAACTCCTACCTTATCTATACTAACGATATATTTATAAATTATTATGAAAGCCTGGACATGATATGCTTTCATAGATTTACAGTTCTTAAACTACCTTCTATTATACTAAAAAGATAGTAGATTGGGCAATCAAAAAGCACAGGAATACCAGTCCTGTGCTTTTTTGTGTACCCTACGCTAGAATACGTTTCCTGTTAATTTAATACATTTTTATTATAGCATGATAGTAGAGATATAGGAAGAGGAAGGTAATTGTTATTGGTAGTAGTATATGACAAAAATTAAAAGTCGCAAAATAAAGGACAAAATGAGGGTCAAAAAATTTTTATATGAAAACTATAAACAGAGAATACCTATATGCGCTTGTAATTGCTTGTATATGCAATGCTTATAGTGTATGATGAAGAAATGGAAGGAGTGTGATACACATGGCGAATACAAATGTAGTATATGCTAGAATTGATTCTACTTTAAAAGAAAATGCAGAGCATATTTTAGGACAACTTGGGAGTTCTCCATCCAGTGCAATACAAATGTTATATAGCCAAATTGTGTTGCAAAATGGAATGCCTTTTGAACTTCGCTTGCCTAACCGTAAACCACCAATATCTTTGGATAGATTATCGAAAGAAGAACTAGATGTAGAATTGCAAAAGGGAATGGATTCGTTACAGAATGATAAATGCTATAGTGTAGAAGAAGTAGATGCGTTACTTGCGAAGGAATATGGGATATGAGGAATCATTATACAGTGACTTATTCCAGCATGGCATTAGAAGATTTAAGAGAGATATATGAATATGTCCGCTATACATTAATAGCACCTATAGCAGCAGAACATCAAATATTACGAATAAGAAAAATGATAGCTTCGCTAGATATGTTTCCAATGAGGTGCTTATTGATTAGGAGCATTGGAAATCGAAAATGATTTACAAGGTTCCTGTTGATAAGTATGTAGTTTTCTATTGTGTAGATGATATAATGAAATTGGTTTCAATTGTGCGTATTTTTTATGCGGCTCGTGATATAGAGAATTTAATAAATTATTTAGATACATAGTTTAAGAGTATTGCTCATAATATAGAAAGTAAAAAGCACAGGGTATTTTGCCCTGTGTTTTGTGTATACGTAGCGCATGAAGAATGTTATTTTACGATGTATTTTGGCTTACTATAAAATTTGTGTAAATATATGGAGGGAACTAAGAGGAAGATGTCGAAATATAGGCTCTATAATAAATGTTGGGGCTACTCATATAAGAGTAGTCGCCAACATTCTTTTTTTGCAATAAAATAGACATATA
>OBVV01000291.1_pt1 | contig 22589 bp, 10 predicted proteins | sample 1476221 | NCBI WGS metagenome assembly OBVV01 (sample SAMEA2580029, study PRJEB22360) | human gut metagenome | biome: human gut; feature: human-associated habitat; material: faeces | place: Denmark | collected 2008/2010 | reverse complement strand
TTTCACCTTTAATAGCTTTAGCGTAATCTTCAGCTGTTTTATCTTCATTACCTGGGATGGATTTCCATACGTCTAACGCAGATTTACCATCAGCTCCAGCTGCACCCGTTTCACCTTTTTCGCCTTTTTCGCCTTTAATTGCTTTAGCGTAATCTTCAGCTGTTTTATCTTCGTTACCTGGGATAGCCTTCCATACATCTAAGGCAGATTTTCCATCATCGCCTTTTTCGCCTTTAATGGCTTTAGCGTAATCTTCAGCTGTTTTATCTTCGTTACCTGGGATGGATTTCCATACGTCTAACGCAGATTTACCGTCGTCACCTTTTTCGCCTTTTTCACCTTTAATAGCTTTAGCGTAATCTTCAGCTGTTTTATCTTCATTACCTGGAATGGATTTCCATACGTCTAACGCAGATTTTCCATCATCACCTTTTTCGCCTTTGTCACCTTTAATATCTTTAGCGTAATCTTCAGCTGTTTTGTTTTCATTACCTGGGATAGACTTCCATACGTCTAAGGCGGATTTACCGGCTTCGCCTGTGTCTCCTTTTGGTCCTTTAAAATTAGGATCATTTTTAAGCGTTTCTTTATCCAGCTTAATAACCGTTTTACCATCTTCAGTTGCGGTAGTTAAGCCATCGCCTACCTTATATAATTCATTAAAAACAGTCGTAAAGTTCCCTTTAGTGATGACTTCGTTACCACCAGCCGTCAATTTTCCATCGGTAACTGCTAATGTAATAGGGTTTGTATCACCAATAGACACGCTTGTGAAAGTCGGTGATTTCACCATGCCAATACGCACAGTACCCGCATCCGCATAGGTAATTAAATTATCGGAAGAATAATTAGTAGCTGGTGCAGCATCAGATCCATACACAGTACTTGCTTTTCCTTCGATTGGAAGAATGCCACCAAGCTTAGTTCTAATTAACGTACCTTTTGTACTAGCTTTTGTTGTTTCATCAGTAACATCATATGAGTTTGTTGATACCGCAAAGCCTCCATTCGACACAGCTTTTAATTGCGCCACATTCACCGCATCAGTATCTTCTGTACCTGCTGCTACATTGATAATTTGACGAGTTTCTCCAGTGGTAGAGTTACCAACAGATACCGCACCTTTTCTTGCTTTCCAAGTACCTACCAGTTTATTAATTTCTATTGCTTTATCAGATACTTCTTTATTTTTCGCATCTAAACGAGTTTTATTATCTGCTAATTGCGCATTGACAGTTTCTAATTCCGTCGTATTATTAGCAGCCTCCAATTCTTTTTGTTTTTCTAATAGCGTATTACGCTCTGCTTGAATCACAGCGCTTTCTTGTTGTAATGTTTTATATTCTGCATCCTTTGTATCAAATTGTGCTTGCAAATCAGCCCCCAATTGTAAGACATCCGCTGCACCTTTTACAACAGCTGTTTCAGATGGGTCATACCCAATCTCATCGGCATTGCGATCACTTGTTGCATTAGCCCCTAATGCAACAGAATCATTGGCTTCTGCAACTGCAGTTTTTCCTAATGCAACACTTCTTTCCCCATTAGCATGTGCATCATATCCAACAGCTGTCCCAAATTTACCATTACTTTCAGCCCAGGAACCATGGGCCACGGAATATCCGCCTATAGCTCGAGAGTTCAAGCCTACTGCAATAGAATGTCCACCACTAGCAATCGCACCATACCCAAGAGCTGTAGCATATCCATCATTTGCTTGCGCAAACACACCCATAGCAGTGGCACCAACTACCTTTGCTTTCGCTGCTGCTCCCAATGCTACCGTGTAATTTGCCTTAGTTTCACTTTGATTCCCCACAGCAACCGCATTATTAACAGCAGTTTCTTTATCAAAATTATTCGACATAGAACCAATGGATACGTTCGTATTCCCTTTCATATTGGTTCCAGAGTTTTGACCAATGGCCACATTATTCAATCCATTCGCAGATTTAGACGAATTGAATCCGATTGATATATTATGTTCACCTGTTACAGATCTTCCTGCATCATTACCGACAGCAATATTATTATGGCCTTTTGTACCAGTCCCTGCACTCGAACCTACAAAGGTGTTAATATTACCAACTACATTTTGACCAGCCATTTTTCCAATAAAAACACTACCTGGTTCATTACTTGCAGTTCCAGTATAACTAGAATTTTTACCTGCTTCCTCACCAATAGCAATAGCACTTCTTATATTAGAAATAGCTCCACTACCAATAGCAATACCAGAATCCATATTCACTTGACTACCATACCCAATGGCAATAGCAGTATTTCCTACTACTTTCGATTTACGCCCCACAGCCACGGAGTTAGTACCACCTTTATTGGGAGCTACACCCCCCGTAGATTCTCCCGTGGCTGCTTCACCCACCGTAGCTTCATAGCCTATGGCAATAGAACCTTCTTTCAAAGCATTCGATTTACCGCCCACAGACACTGCATATTGACCTCCTGAAAGTGCTTTATCCCCTAGAGACATGGAATAGTACTCTTCTGCTTCTGCATTGGCACCTACCGCAACAGCATGATTACGCACCTTAGAAGAGTTCCCAATACCAACTCCATACTGACCCAATGCCTTCGCATTAGAACCAACAGCTACCGAATTTTGACCAGCAACTGCTCCATCACCAGCCTCATAAGCACCAGCACCTGCTGCATGTACACCCATATAACTTGCAGTCAAAGCACTCACTGCCAATACTGCCAACTTAGACTTTCTATTCATGTAATACCTCTCTTATCATAAAGCTCCTAATCATATCTGCTTTGTATGATTATATAATCCAATTATATCTTACCTGAAAGAACTCCGTCAAATACCGTATTTAGCCTTTTTATATAAACCTTACCGTCGTAATAGTAGTATTTCACAACAAAATATGGTATACTGAATATACAAAAGAAGAGCCATCAACGTTTGATCGGCGTTAGGCTCATCTCAAGAAAGTTTAAAATGAAAATGTGCCTAACGTATTAAGGTGAGTAGACCTTATTCGTTAGGCTTTTTCATTACTTATTACCTAACTCAAAACCATGAAGACCGCAATATACCTCCCAAGAAACATCATGAAATGCCGTTTCTGAGGGGGTGTATTGCGGTCTTCCTCCCCCTAGAACGCCATTTTGGATAGTAGCCTTGTGGCGCCCCCTAACTACCCAATTCACACAAACACAAGAAGAGCACGGCGTGCTCCGAACAAACATTATGAAATACCGTTTGTGAGGAGTATGCCGTGCTCTTCCTTTTATATAATTTAGTTGCTAACGCCACAGGCTACTTAGCCGAAACAAGTTGTTTCAACATCTCCATATCCGCTCGTAGTTGTTGATTATCCGATTGTAACTTAACGATGGCCTGTTCTTGACGATCATTTTGTTGTTTTTCTTCTTGTAACGCATCAGATAGTACGGAAAGAGATGCATTATCTCCGTAGATACCAGTAGTTTTACCGCCTTTACCAAAGCGAAGTGTTGCTCCAAGGTTGTAGATGATTTGTCCACTTGAGAAAGCAGCCCCTGCATTGAACATCGTTCTTTCATTGGTATAGTGCGCCACACCTAGGGCATAGCCCATTTTTTCTTCCTGTTTGCCTATACCTACCATCACTTGTGTTGGTTCATCTACTTTATATTGGATAGGTTTTAGAGCTGCTAAGGCTGCTGTCATCGCATTCCCTCGATGAATTTCACCACGCAATCCTTTAGCTGCTGTATCAATTGCTTTGTATGTAGCTGTTTCCAAGGATTTTAATTGGGCTACATTGACACCATCCGTATCTTCAGAGCCCGCTGCTAAACCTATCAACTGTCTTGTATCTCCTGTTTCGGAGTTACCAATGGATACAGCACCCCTTGTAGATTGCCATGTACTTGTCGCAGTATTTCCAGTAGTGCCTTGTTTAGCAGTGCTTATCTGTAATGTCCCATTAGCACCTTTTACTACAAACTCTTCAGACGGATCATATCCCAAAGTACCTTTATTTCGGTTCCCTAATGTATACGATCCTAGCGCCACACTATCCGCAACCTCTGTTTTAGCCGATGTACCAATCGCTACCGAGCCATGACTGCCATCCCCAGTAATCGCTTCAACGCCTATACTAATAGAACCATTTTCTCCACGCGCCTGAGCCTCTCGTCCCAATGCCAAAGTATTTTCACCCATGGCCTGTGCTTTATACCCCATACTGATGGCACCTTCTTTATCACTTCGCGCGTCTCTACCGATTGCTACGCTAACACGTTTTGCAGAAACTGCCCCAGCGCCTATGGACACAGACTCATTTTCAACACTCGACGCTGACGCCCCTATCGCTACAGAATTATCTCCAGAAGCATTCCCTCCACCAGCTTCATAAGAATTATTACCTACTGCTTGCACACTTCCTAAACCTGTTGCCAAAATACTAGCTAGTATCAAAGGTACTACACAATGTCTTTTCATCACTTACCTCATTCCATCCTATCTTTTATCATATATCCATTATCTTGCCATCTGTTTTAGCTGCTCCACATCTTGGTGCAACTGTTGATTCTCTAGTTCCAACTCTCGTAGTACTTGTTTTTGACGTTGGTTTCTAGTTTGTTCTCGCTGTAATGCTTCAAATAAGCTTTCTATTGATAGATGACCTCTATCCGCGGCTAAGGATGCCCCTTTTTTACCTAATCGTAAAGTAGCACCCGCATTGTACACTAATTGGTTTCCTGAAAGTGCTGCCCCTGCATTCACCATCATTCGTTCATTCCTATAATGAGCTACCCCTAAGGCATAGCCACTATGACCTGCATATTGTCCTACACCTGCTAACACTTGCGTTGGTTCATTCACTTTATAAGCTAGTGGTTTTAGTACACCAAGAGCAGCCGTCATCGTATTCCCTTGTCTCGCTTCATTTCGCAACTGTCTAATCGTTCTATCCAATGCACGATGAGCTGTCAAATCTAATGATTTTAGTTGTGCCACATTAATGCCATCAGTATCTTTTGATCCCGCTGCTAACCCTATGAGCTGTCTTGTATCCCCTTGTTCAGGATTGCCAATAGATATAGCACCTTGTCCAGACCGCCAAGTACTCGCTATCTGATTAATTTCTGCTTTCTTATTGGCTAGCTCTACACCTTTTTTCTTTAATAGATTATATTTCTCTTCCGACTGAGCCCTTATAGCGCTTAATTCCGCTAAATCCACATCTTCACTCCGTGCTAATTTACCTATTAAGGCTGCTCTTTTTTCAGATAATGTATATATATCCCCTTGAATCATTTCATATTCATCTTGCAAAGCTTCATATTCTACTTCTTTAGTGGCTATTTCCTCTTGTAACGCAGTAGGTAACTGTAAGTTACCTTTCTCTGGATCTTTTACAACAGCTATATGCAAAGGATCGTATCCGATTACGCCTTCATCACGGTTAGTTACTGTTTGAGACCCTAACGCAACAGAATTAGTTTCATCCGCCCTTGACGATTCACCAATAACCATACTATTTTTAACACCAAAGAAAGTACGAGTCTTATACCCAATACCCAGCGATTGATATCCACGTAATATAGCCCCCCTCCCCAGTGATATCGCGTTGAAAGCACGACCTAATGCATTATACCCAAGATTAGTAGACCCATCATAACTACTTGCCCCTGCATAACTTCCAATAGATGTGCCCTTATCAATCGCCTCTGCTTGGGATGTGCCCACTACTACAGCATCATCTCCACTAACCAGAATACTATTCCCTACTCCGACGGAATACTCACTACCAATCTGTACCCCATCCGAGCCATAGGAACTCTGTCCTACTGCATGTGCAGTCCCATACCCTGTAGTAAGTACAGTGGTCATCACAATTGCTGCTATCGACTTACTATTCATCCATTTACCTTCCTTACGATCCGTTCAATTCACCTATTAATTACATATGAAATACTGATATATAATACTATTTGAATCATGTTGTGTCAAATAACCTTTTAGAAACTTCCCCCTCCAAGCGACGCAGTTTTGCATAGTAGTCTTATGGCGTTGCTATATCAAATTTATACAAACACAAGAAGAGCACGGCGTGCTCCTCCCCCAGAACGCCATTGTGGATAGAAATAGATGGCGTTCTGTATTGCCTACATATGCCAAATATAAGAAGACCGCAATATACCTCCGAAGAAACATCATGAAATGCCGTTTCTGAGGGGGTGTATTGCGGTCTTCCCTTTGACCAATATGCAATTAAGAACGCCACCTATTTCATAGCCGAAACAAGTTCGCTTTTCTTTTGGTTGGACAATAATATTTCTCTGACGAATTTATCATCTAATGTAAATAACAAATAGGTATGTTCTAACACCGGATGGCGATAGCCATACACAACACCTTTAGTGCTATCATGATGATTAGCAGGTTCTTCAAAATCTGGCACTCCGTAGAGATAGAGCAGTAAATATTTAGAATCTCCAAGCGAAATGCCGCGTTTTGTCGTACCAAGCGATGAGTTGATCATGACACGAGTAATTTCGTGTTCCTTGTTATATGCGATAACTACATCCTTATAGCCTAAAAACTCCTGACCATACAGTCTTCCTCTTTCTTCCCAAGATCGGTTGGGATCATTGGTAAATGGTTCACCTAATCGATACCCCATCAAAGAGAAATCTGATTCTGTCATTGTATTGGGTTTAAACCTTTCTAATGTAGTGGCTGGTATAGCAAAACGAGGCCAGTCTTGACCCGTAATCATTCCCAAATGTGTCACTTTCCCATCTTTTAATGAAAGCCACACATAACCCACAGAACTATTAGAACCTGCTAAAGAGTCACTAGTATAAGTATTCTTCACTAATTGTGAAAACTCCTCCTTTTGCATAGACTTTTTTCTATCATTTGTTATAGTTTTTTCTTTAGAGAGTTTTCCTTCATATAGCCACAACAATGAACCATTAGTATTATCACGCCACATAGCCTGTGGAGCCCCCCAAGCAAAAAGCACTTCACTACGGGTGGCACCTACATGTACATCCTCATGTAAAAAGGTACTAGCCTTATCTGTCCATAATAAGTCGATAGGGTATTTAGGGACTTTAGGAGTTTTCACATCCTTTGTCCTCTCTCCAGATTTCTTAGACGTATCTGTGCCTTCACTTTCCCCTTTTCTATTAGATGTATTATCTTTGGCTTCCTTACCTTCTTTAGCTTCCTCAGCTTTTTCGACACTGCCTTTCTCTGCTTCATCGTCTACTGACGATACCGCATCCATTGCACTTTGCTCCGCTAAGGATTCCTTCTCTTTTGCTGTATCTGCTTCAGATGCATCACTCTCATACCTATCTACAGGTTGTTTCTTACCAATTGCATCTAATTTTTCTTTCATCATATCCACATCTGGAAACGCCCATGGCTCACGTTGTTTCGCATCTATACGAGCCTTGGCTTCTTCTTTCAATGCTTTCACAAATGTATCTGTAATGAGTAACAGCGGTATGCGTTTTGCTGTGAAAGTAGTTCCCACCAGCTCTAATTCTTCTGCTTCCCCTTCTACAAAGGAATTTTTTTTCTCTTTTAAGAATTTTCTCACCGCCAAATCTTCCGCCATATGGTCTGGGGTCAAATCAAGCGTCACTGACCCTACTGTCACCTTCCGCTGTACAGCAGTACCCGCAGCTTTCGTCTCTAATACAGTTTTTCCTTGCTCTACTGTTTCTACTTTCTTTTCAACAGCACCGGTTTCAGTAGCATCAGCCTTCTTGTTTACGGCATTCCCACCGGCATCTCGGTCAGAAACAATCGATTCTGCCTTTTTATGTATAGTACTACTACTAGCATCTTCGCCTAGTGCAACCTGCGGCTGTAACACCACCATGCCCATTAACGCCATAGCCGCTAAGGTCGCTCTCCAATTAGTTTTCATCGATACATCGCTCCTCTAATTTTTCTCTTACCCATGTAATCCATGGTAAAAGCCCTTCATCTTGAGTGCAGCTAACCTGAAAAATCGGTACCCCTGGTTGTAAAGAGTTAATATCTCGAATAGCCTCATCTATTTTAAATGGTACATAAGGTAATAAGTCTACTTTATTTAATAGTACAGCAGAAGATTCTTTAAAAATCAAAGGATATTTCAAAGGTTTATCTTCTCCTTCCGTAATGGATAGAACCGTTACTTTCATATCTTCACCGATGAAGAATTCTGCAGGACACACTAAGTTACCTACATTTTCAATAATGATTAGATCCAATGCATCCAAGTCTAATTCACCAATGGCCTCTCGAATCATATTTGCATCCAAATGGCAGCCACCGACAGTATTGATTTGAATCACTGGGACCCCGGTAGCATGGATACGTTCTGCATCTTTATCCGTAAATAAGTCCCCCTCAATGACCGCAATACGATAATCTTTGGACAATGTTTGTAAAGTGGCCTCTAATAAAGATGTCTTCCCTGCTCCAGGAGAGCCTAATAAATTCATTACTAAAATTTGTTTATCCTTAAACTGTTGTTGTAGCGTTTCTGCAATGGCATCATTTTTTGCCAACACATTTGTCATTACTTGTACTTCCATAGTACTCCTTTAATCCATATCGATAGATGCTACTCGTAATTCTCGACCTTGCAATTCTTCCACTGCAAAGCTATGGCATGACGGGCATACATGACGATATTGTTCCATTGAAAATTCTTGATTACACTCTAAACAACGCCCTTTCATCGGAATTGTTTCAATCTCTAACTTTGCTCCCTCTGCAGGTGTCCCATGTGTAACCGCATCAAAACAAAAATGCAAAGCCTCGGGCTCTACACCAGATAAGGCACCAATCTGCACCTGTATAGCATGAATGATAGTTCCTTCATTCGCTTTCAGCGTATCTAGCGCTACCTCTACAATTCCCTCAGCAATGGCCATTTCGTGCATGATACGCCTCGTATAATCCTTCTAACATCATGGTAGTCGTCACAGATCCTACACCACCTGGTACAGGTGTAATGGCAGATGCCACTTCACTAGCAGAAGTAAAGTCCACATCTCCTACAGTCTGTCCATCTAATTCATTGATTCCTACATCGATAACGACACAACCTGGCTGTAGCATAGATCCATCTACCATATGCGCTTTGCCCACAGCAGCAATCACCACATCCGCTTGGGATAATTCTGTACCTAAGTTTTGAGTTTTAGAGTGACAAATGGTCACTGTTGCATTACGTTCTAACGCTAATAGTGCCACAGGTTTTCCCACTACTTGACTACGACCAAGAACAACTACTTTTTTACCAGACAGTTCAATACCATAATGATCTATGATTGCCATACACGCTTTAGGCGTACATGGTACATAACCACCTTTTCCAGAGCTAACTAGACCAATGTTATACGTCGTCAATCCATCTATATCTTTTGCTGGGTCTAACGCGCCAATCACCGCTTCACTATTGATATGCTTTGGCATTGGCATTAATGGCAAAACACCGTAGATGCTTTCATCTGTATTGAATCTGCGAATAACTGCCTCTACCTCTTCTTGGGTCGCCGCTTCTGGCAGTTCTACCAATTCTGTATTAAAGTTAGCACCTTTTGCTACTTTTTCCATAAATGTAGCATACATCTTAGCGGCACTATCATTACCAACTAGCAAAATACCTAATGTTATCGTCACACCTCGCGCTAATAAGGCATCCATTTTTTCTTGTAACGCCGCTTTACGAGCTTGCGCTACTGGTTTTCCTAATAATTCAATCATCTATATCCTCTTTATATTATTCATCTAATTATATTCTGCAAATTCAAATATATATAATACATGCTTAAATGGAACAACCTATCTATAGCGATATTACCTACTAAAGTATACCGTGATGGATTCACCTTTCTCCAAAGTACTTCCAACAGATTCATCTTGAGAAATAGCATATCCTGTGCCATTTGGCTTAAACGTCAACCCAGCTTCATGTACCCAATCACGCACTTCTCCATAGGCATGGCCTACAAAATTTGGCACGATTATTGATCCATCTTGATTACGTTGTACTTCTAGAGGCTTAATCCCCTGCTTACCTTTATCTTTATCACTATGTTTACTCCGTGTTGGTGAAAGTTTATAGTAACGTACTAGCTGTGTCATCACATCTTGGAATACAGGCGCCGCAATTTGACCACCATAGAAAGTTCCCGCTGGATCATCAATCACTACTAATGCTACAAATTGTGCATCTTCTACCGGCCCATAGCCGATAAAGGACGCAATATAGCGGCCATTCAAATAACCACCATGCTCTGCATCTAATTTTTCTGCTGTTCCTGTTTTACCAGCAAATTGATATCCTTCTACATAGGCTTTATGTCCGCCACCTTCGGAGACTTCTTTCTCTAAAATATCTGTAATCTGTTTCGCAATACTTTCAGGGATTGGCTGGCCTTGTTCTACATCCTTTGCTTCTTTATAAATGGAACCATCGGGGTTCACAATGGATTTGATAATATGAGGCTTCATCATTTTACCACCATTGGCCAAAGCACCAAAGGCTTGTACCATTTGTAGTGGTGTAACTGCAATCCCCTGTCCAATGGACATAGTCGCCGTATCTAACTTACTCATACTTTTCGGATCAAAGAGAATCCCTTCTCCCTCGGCTGGCAATTCAATACCAGTTGCTTTACCAAAGCCGAATCGTTTTACGTAGTCTACCAAAATATCTCCACCTGTCGTGGTTCCTAAATAGGCCATACCTGTATTTATAGAATATTTTAAGATATCTAATAGGCGAACTTTGCCACTACCTTTGCCATCCCAGTTTTTCATAGGGTGACCGTCGATAACAATGGTACCCGTATCATTATATACCGTATCTAATTGCCATTTACCCGCAGCCAGTGCGGAAGCTGCAATAATTGGTTTAAACGTAGACCCTGGCTCATAAATACTAACTACCGCATTATTCCGATAATCTTCATATTTCAATTTATTCACATCCGACGCCATACCACGATTACGGTTCGCCATGGCAAGTATTTCTCCTGTCTTCGGATCCATAATAATCATTGCTGCACTACGGGCCTTTGTATCTATCATAGCCTTATCGAGTGCACGTTCTGCAATAAATTGTACCGTTGTATCAATCGTCAAATTAACAGATTTTTCCTGGTCTGGCAAAAACTGAGATTGTACAGATTCAAAAACTGGTCGTCCTGCCGTATCATTATAGATACTTACTTTTTGTTCATTACTACGAATAACATCATCTAAGGCTGCTTCTAAACCAGCCTTACCTTCAGCATCGGCTTTATCCATTTCATTGAACCCCACAAACCCAAGCACTTGTGCCAATAGGGTATCATTAGGATAATACCGGCGGCTTTCTTTATGAAGCGTAATAAAGTTATACTTCGCATCCTTAATCGCTGCCTCTACCCCATTAGAGTTGGGTACATCTAGCAATCGATCAATCCATACAAACGCTGTATCTTCATTTAATTTTTCAATAATTTGCTCCCTAGAAAGTCGTACATAAGGAGCTAATACATCTGCCACTTCCTCTGGTGTTTTTTTTGCCACAACCCGCATCATAGTTGGATCTGCACTAACAGAGTTAACCGTTACACTTAATGCTAATGGATTTCCATTGCGGTCAAAAATAGTTCCTCTTGGAGATTGTAATACTCTATCTGTGATAAATTGACTTGAAAAGCGTTTAGAATATGTATCATTCGCTATAATCTGGATATATGTATAGCGCAAGGTAATTCCTAGAGCAATACAGAATAAAGCCATAAACCACCATGACCCATATGTATCTATTCGTCTTCTTGCTGCTTGCATTTTCATGCATGTTGCTCCTTTTTCTTTAATCGATTAAACTTCGCCATACTTGCTTCATGGATAGACTCCGGAGTGTTCGGAATCTCCCCTAATTGGACACGTTGTAAAACAGATTGCAACACTTCCTTCGCATATGGTGCCACCAAAGCCGGTAGACTACGATCATAATTTAAATCTTTCGTATGTACCGGGATGCCTCTCGCTAATTCCACCATTCGCTGTCCATATACTTCTGAAGGCTCTACCTTCTTAGTTCCACCACCAATAACATCTGCCACACCGAGGGCTTTTAAATACTCCATAGCCTCTACTAAATCCTTAGTTTCACGAAACATTGCTCCACGAGATTCTTTTTGCATCCATTTTCGTAAATCCGCGGATGGATTGGATACATAAAAGTGAAATCTCATATGACGTTCTACAAGCCATACTACTAGATTTACAAAGTCTTTAGAGTATCCTAATCTAGTCAGCATATTTCGAGTCATCCTAGCGCCAACAACATCATGATTTCGATCCGTAATGCGACCATTATGAAAGCCGCGCACACCCTCTACGCCTTTTCCCACATCGTGGAGCAAGGCTGCCCAACGCAATACTAGGTTAGAAGGCACTTCCTTAACCACAGCCAAAGTATGCCTCCATCCATCATATATATGATGTTCCGGTGATTGTGGCAAATCCACTAAGTGCGTTAATTCTGGCATGATAGGGATGCGTCTTACCATCCCCTCTATTGTTTGTTGGCAATATTGTTCATTTAAATGGCTCTGTACCAAGGCATCTAAGGCTAAATCCACATGGTCACTGAGCAATATTTTTTCAATTTCAATACGCACTCGCTCTACGGACAAGCCTTCTACACGGTATAGATTAGGCTCGATTCCCGCCCACGTACTAGGGTCAATTGAAAATCCTAGTTGTCCCACAAAACGACATAAGCGAAACATACGTAATGCATCTTCTTGAAAACGTTCTATGCTAGATCCTATCGTGCACAAACGACGCTCTTCTATATCTCGTAAACCACCTACTTCATCACGAACCTCTCCACTTTCACTTAGAGCAAGTCCATTGATAGTAAAATCACGCCGCTGTACATCGTCTGAGAATGTAGACGGATATTGTACTGAAATGGGGCGGTGGCTATCATCACCATACTGCTCACTGCGATACGTAGCCACCTCATATGAATGTCCCCCATAAGACACGACCACCACGCCGAAAGAAGCACCTACTACATTGGTTGTAGTAAACCCTGCTGTACGCAATACGCTAATCACTACCTCCGGCATAGCGGATGTAACGATATCGTAGTCATGAGGAATACGCCCCATTTGAATATCTCGCACAGCACCACCTACAATATAAGCCTCATGCTGCGCCTCATGCAATGTCTGCAATATACGCAGAGCCCCTTGGTAAACGGAGGTCTCCTGATATGCTCCTATTCCCATACTGATACCCCTCTACTTCTGATGAGCCAAGCGTTTCGTAATATCCATGCCCGTTTTTGTTCTCGCTAAGCCACCTTCACTAGTCTCCCGCAACGCTTCTGGCAATGCCCGTCCAATAGAGTCCATAGCACCAATTACCTCATCCGCAGGAATACGACTTCGCAATCCTGCCATCGCCATTTCCGCTGAGGCTAATGCATGTACTGCATAGATACCATTTCGCTTCACACAAGGTACTTCCACAAGGCCTGCCACCGGATCACATACTAAGCCAAGTACATTTTTCATACATAATGTCATAGCTGTGACTACCTCTTCTGTAGTTCCCCCCATCATAGCTACTGCACACGCTGCTGCCATCGCTGCTGCGGTACCAACTTCAGCCTGGCAACCACCTACAGCACCTGCTACACAGGCTTGGTTTGTTACCACATTACCTACCCCAGCAGCCGCTAAAAATCCATTGATATAGGACGCCTCATCACAATTGTATACTTCACCTACTGCTTGCATCACACCAGGTAAAATGCCACAGGCCCCTGCTGTAGGACATGCTACAATACGGAACATCTTCGCATTTGCTTCATTAACGGAAATAGCATATCGCAATGCACGATAGGTAAGATCACTCAGAAATACTGGTTTACCCTCATCTAATTGCTTCGCTTGTCCCCCAGACATGCCACTCTTACTTTTTCTTGTATCTTCTATGCCATCGCGAACAGATTCTTTAAAAATTTGAATGCGACGTTGTATCTCCCCTAGCACATCTTCTTTCGCAGAACCTGTACTTTCTATTTCTGCACGCAAAACCACTTCGGAAAAAGAAATACTTTCACGATCCGCAAGGCGTACAATATCTTCAATTGTATCGTATAAATAACTCATAGTATCCTCTACTCCAATGGTTCAAAATACATAACAGAAGAAATGCCTGTCACTTCCTTAATTTGTTGTAATGCCACAGCATCTACATCGGAGTCTGTAGAAATCAGCATCACTGCTTCTGATCCTTTGCGCTTACGGAATACACGCATGCTAGAAATATTAATCTTCTCTAGCCCTAAAATATGTGTAACCCCTGCAATAACACCGGGTTGATCCGTATGGAACGCAATAATCTGATGCTCTTCCCCAGTAATATCTACATCGATGCCATCAATATTGGTCACCGTCACTCGACCTCCACCTAGGGATGATCCGGTCACAGACATATGCTTTCCCTCTTTACCATACATATTGAATCGTACAGTATTCGGATGTCCTGCATCGACTTCAGATTCAATAAAGGTATACTGAAAGTTTTCTTTCTCTGCAATTTCTAAAGACTCACGGATACGTGCATCATCGGCATCCATCCCTAATAGACCTCCCACCAAAGCACGATTTGTGCCATGGCCTCGATAGGTTTTTGCAAAAGAACCATATAATGTCATCGTCACACTTTCAGGACGCTCATGAAAAATTGACAAAGCCATTTTCCCCAGTCGTGCCGCCCCCGCTGTATGTGAACTAGATGGACCAATCATAACGGGTCCAATAATATCAAATATACTACTCAAAGTAGGTACCTCCTATTATCTATGTAGGAATATCTTGTGTATTATCTTTACCTTATATCATACCATATTTAGGGCCTTCTCGTAAAAAAAATACAACTTTCTACCCACACCCTAAGCACACAAAAGAGTACTATGTATCTTTTCCTGAAGAGCATAAATACGAGTAGCAGTCTTGTGGCCTTCCATTCTATCTACATCATGAAAACATAAGAAGAGCACGACATGTTCCGGAGCAAACCTAACCACTGTATCAGTTTGCGGAGGAATGTGTCGTGCTCTTCCCTTTGCCATATTCAATTATAAACGCCACAGACTGCATAACATCACAAGTGACGTATCATACAATAGATACTCTTAGTGTCTAAGATTATCCATTCATTCGTTTAAACAATTCCGCAATTTGCGCTTTCATCAAGGCTAATTCTTCACGTTGTGCTTCATTTTCTGCTTTTTGAGCCGCATTTGTAGCACGTAGTTCATTCAATTCATCTTTTTGAATTCTGTTTTGTGCTTCTAAGGCAGATACCTTATCTTGTAATGTGTAAGATGCACTGATAGGTCCTTGACGGAATGTATCTTTCACTGCGGTTTCATCAGCACGAGCACCAAACTTCCAAGTCACACTTGCATTGGCCATCACTTCATTCATATTTCCATTGACGGATGCACCCACATGGAACATGGTAGATTCATTTTTGTAATGATTCATGCCAAGTGCTAAGGCACTAGCCCCTTGATAGTAGCCTACACCTGCGGAAATTTGAGTTGGCTCTAATGGATCGTATTGGATAGATTGCAAGCCTGCTAAGGCAGCTGCTTGTGCACCCATACGATTCATACGATTATTGATATTGATCGTTGTACCTCGTAATTGAGACACATTAACCGCATCTGTATCTTTCGTGCCTGGTGCGACATTGTGAATTTGTTGCATACCAGCGGAGATACCTTCTGTCATAACTGTTTTGCCATCTGGGCCTTTCACAGGATTACCATTGGAATCTAACACAGGTTTATCCATGCCGAAGGAAATGATACGAGTACTATCTGCTACATTTGGTTTCAATGATCCCACAGCGCCTGTATATTTCTCACCTGGTTTACCATCTTGACCAACATATTTGTAGTTACCATCTACATCTTTAGATACTGGTTTACCATCTTTATCTAAGAATGTAAGGTTACCATTCGCATCACGAGCTACTGTACTATTTGGAATGACTTTCAATCCTTCGTTAGTGTACTCTGTAGAGTTACCAGGATTTTTAATGACTTCTTTTTGTTTTCCAGTAGTTGGATCAATCACCGGTTTACCGTCTTTATCCACTACTTTTTCGATTTCATCAGTAGTTGTGAAAGCAATCTTATCGCCAGATACATGAGATGTTTTATCTACCCCAGTTTTTGGATCTTTCGCATTCAAGATTAAATCTTTATTTGTTAAGGATGCTGTGTTGTCCCCGGATTTATCTGTAATATTAATCTCCTTAGGTCCCACTACTGTTTTATTAGCATCTTTATCTGTATACGTAGTTCCTGCTGCTGTAGATGTGTTGGTATTACCATTTGTATCCTTCAACACATTCGTAGTCGATGTATTCGTATTCGTATTGCCCGCTTTATCTTTTAGTTCAGATTTGTCCGCCGTCAACGTGGATGTATTACCATCTTTGTCTTTTAACGTAACATTGTTAATACCAATACTTGTGGAGTTGTTATTATCTTTATCTTTAATAGAGATATTTTCTCCTGTAATGGATGTATTCTTACCATCCTTACCATTCACACCGATAGCACCTTGTCCATCTTTAGCAGTAATAGATACACCATCTTTGCCGTCTTTGCCGCTCACTGCGAAGGCACCGTTGCCGTCTTTATCAACTTTGGCGGATACCACATCTTTTCCATCAACATTTTTAACGATCATAGCTCCATCTTTAGGAGGAATTACATCTGCTGGAGGAACTGGTTTTGCATTCTTCTTAGGTGTGACTGAAGTACTTCCATCTGGATTTGTAACTACCGTCACATCTCCTTCTTTGTAATACTTGTCGCCTACTTTCACAAGGTTGTTACCATTTTTATCAACCGCTGTGCCACCAGTGGTAACAGAGTCAATTTTTAAATCTCTGTTAATATCCACTTTGACAAAAGTAGTTGCCTTCTTAGTACCATCCTCATTTAATGCATCTACAGTTACCATAGACACATTCGTGTTAGCACCATCTACAAATTTCACATCGTCATTAGGATTTACCTTATCGTACACCTTTGCTTCTTTATTGAAATCAACTGGTGTACCATCAGATTTCACCACATCACTACCATTGGCTTTACCAATATTCCAACCAGAATCTTGGATTGCATTTGCCACCGTATTACCCGTTACAAATCCTGCACCTTTATTAGTTACAGCGTCTGTTGTCGGATTAATTGTTAATGGAGTTCCAGCCGGTTTGCCATCTTTATCTTTTTCAAAGCCTACTGGTTTACCATTTTCATCTACTTTATAGTAGTTATCTCCAATCTTAACTGCCTCTGTTTTTGTACCATCCGCATGAGTAATTATCACTTTATTCGTAACTTCCCCTTCTTTGATACCTACAGTTAATTGACGAGTGCCATCTTCTAATGTAGATCCCGTTACAGTAATACCATTTTCACCTTTGAAATCTACTACATTCGCATTTTTTACCACATCTTTGTAGCCATTGCCATCTTTCGCAGATACAACCCAACCCATATTTTGTAGGTCACCTACTGTAGCAACCGCATTTTTGTTGACAGGTGCATCTTTTGTGCCATTCAAGTCTACTAAATGAACATCTTCAGTTTTCGGTGTTGTACCTGGTGTAGCACCTGGTTTCGTTGCTGTACCTTCTGGATTGGTTTTGACCACATTTGTATTCAACGTGGAACCTACACCTGTAATTTGTGTCGGTTTGCCATCTTGAGATGTAATATTCAACGCACTAGATGGTTGCGCATCCGCAACATTATTCGTAGCCGGTTTTGCCGCTTCTGTTTTCATTGTGACAGGGCTAACTGGTTTCACAACTACATCCGCAGGAATCGTCACTGGTGTCGCACCTTCTTTAGGAGCACCGTTCACCACATCAGCTGGTTTGTAATACTGATCGCCCACTTTCGTGTACGTATTACCTTTACCATCCGTGTATGTATTCGGGCTACCTACGTTCAACGTGCCTGTATCCACATTTGTGAAAGTCACATTATCCTTCGTAGCATATGTAATTTTACCATTTGCATCCTGTTTCACAGTTAAGTTATTGCCTGCTACCATTTCTACAGTATTGCTTGGTTTAATTAACTCGCCATCATTTTTAGTACCTGTAGTCAACTTTTCTCCACCATCAGCGGATGTTTTTAAGTTAAAGCCAGCATTATTGATCGCTTCTGCCACGTTTTGTACAGTCGCAACTTTGTTCAAGCCTGCCTCATCATGAGCTTTTTGAGCTTCATCTTTTGGTGTCTGTTTCGCCGCTAACTCTGCTTTCTTATCAGCTACTTCTTTTTGCAACGTAGTATCTGTAGGGTTAGCAGTTAATTTAGTTTCAGCTTCTTTTAAGGCATCCTTAGCTACTTGTAATTCTTTTTGTGCAGCTTCCAATGTATCACGTAAAAGTTTTGCTTTCTCTGCCGTAGTAGGGCCAGATACGGATCCATTAGTATTGTTAGTGATTTCACCAGTAGTTACTTTCACACCATCCTCGTCAACAGTCACAGAACCATTCGCTGCTTTCACGTTGAAAGTCACATCACTTGTAGTGTTACCCTCACGAGTTGTCACCACCGCTGTTGTACCAAGACCGTTGATAAAGTTCACTGTATCATATGGTTTAACGAAATCTTTCGCAGTGCCATTATTTTGTAAGTTCCAACCTGCTTGTAACACGTCGCCAACTGTGGCTGCATTATTAGCGGCAAAGTTAGGGTTTCTTACATATTGTTTAGGATCTGTTGTGACATTACCATTCGCATCGATGAATTCGCCTTTGTCATTTGTCATGAATGGAGACATCATCGCTGCTACCACGGTATGAGATAATGGAGCTTTCGTATTACCAGTATTTGTAGTGGAATTTGGTTCTGTCACCTCTGTTCCATCTGGATGGAAGGCTTTTTGTTTCTTATCATCTACGTTAGGCAAGTTACTCTTTACATTTTGCAATGTCGTCGGCGTTGTCGTACCGTTAGGTCCGTTCACCGCAGTTACTACATTCTTAGGATCGATAGTAGTATCACCAGTGCCTTTACCATCTGGAGTTGTATGGTATGTTACATTACCTGCATCATCTTTCACTGGATATACTTTCGTACCATCTTTCGTAGTGAAGCTTGTTGGCATGATCGCATTGTTCGTAGATACTTGGTCATCTACTTTCACAGTAATCGTACGAACACCGTTAGAATCTGTTTTACCAGATACGATAGCAGTACCTTTGCCTACGAATTTCACTTCGTTCGCATTTCGCACTTGCTCATTGTAATCTTTAACAATAGCCGTACCGTCATCATTCGTAACCTTGTCGGAAGATACAATCCAACCCATATTACGTAAGTCACCTACTGTAGCAGCTGTGTTGTCGCTTACTTTAGGCGCATCTCCATTAGTTGGTTTGGATAAGTCGATTAAGCCTGTGTTAGCAGTCGTTGTACCTGCTACTGGTTTTCCATCAACAGTATCACCATATTTGTTCAAGCCAGATGTAACATTACCCAATTGTGTCGGAGATGTAGTTTGTTTGTTCGGCGCATCATCAGAATTCGTTACATTTGGGTTCACCAATGTAGAATGTAATGGATTTGTTGCCGTATTAATTGGTTGAATTACTATTCCATTTTCGTCGAGAGGTTCACCGTTGTTATTAATCTTAGTACTTGGTTTACCATTCGCATCCACTGGTTGACCTTTATCGTTAACTTTGTAGTATTTATCTCCAACTTTAGATACTGGCGAACCATCTGCTGTTGTGTATGTCACAGGCAAGCCTGTTACGTTGTACGTTACATTGCTTGTTGTACCATTATCAGATGTTGTCACAACTGCTGTTGTATTGCCACCGTTCACAAAGTTTACAGTGTCATATGGTTTCACGAAGTCACGAGCTACCCCATTGTTTTGTAAGTTCCAACCTGCATTCAATACATCGCCCACAGTCGCTGCATTATGTGTATTCACATAATGACTTGCTGTTGGATTTGTTGTATCTACACCTGCATGGTTTGTCGTTGGAGCCGTAGTACCCGTTTTAGCACCATCCAAGTTACCTTCTACGTTAGATAATGTTGTTGGTGTTGTCGTACCTTTTGGTCCGTTAATAGTTGTTTTTACTGGACCTGTTACAGTATCTCCACTTCCATCTGGTTTTGTATTGAAGATTTGGTTACCATCTTGGTCAACTTTTCCAGTTGGATATACTTGTTTACCGTTTTCATCTGTGTACACGACAGGAGTTACAGATTTATTCGTAGACGTTTGGTCATCTACTTTGACAGTGATCGTACGTACACCTTGTGCATCCGTTGTACCAGATACGATAGCTGTACCTTCACCAACGAATTTCACTTCGTTTGCATTTTTCACTGTGTCGGAATATGCCTTAGTCAAATCATCTGTCTTTTTATCAGAGGATACAATCCATCCCATGTTACGTAAATCACCTACAGTAGCAGCTGTATTATCACTTACTTTCGGTTGACCATTTTCAGGTTTAGATAAATCTACTAAACCACGGTTTTTATCTGTTGTACCCGGTACATCAGCACCATTCACTTGATCACCATATTTGTCCAACCCAGATTTTACATTAGCCACTCTTACTGGATCCGTACCATTAGGACCAGATACTTTCAAGTCTCCATCATCTGTTTTAGACAATTTAGGACCTTGATCGCCACCTATTTGTACCGTATTGAAAGACACATTATCTTTCGTAGCAAATGTAAATTTACTTCCATCTTGTGTAATCTTGATATTTTTATCTGCTTCAAAAGTAACTTTATCACCGGCTTTTACCAATTGGTTAGTTGCATCTTTACCTAATTCCCCAGCCTCTGTTTTACCAGATGTCGCTGTCCATGCTGCATTGTTGATAGCACTTACAACATTACCTACAGTAGCGACTTTATTTTCATCGCCAGTATTGGCTTCCACAGTACCTGGTTTGTCACCTGTTGTAACATTGTTAATCGTACCCGTGTTAACCTTCACGCCATTTCCATCAACTACTAATGAAGAATCTGCTGGTTTTACAGAAATTGTATTTCCAGTGTCATCCTTTTGTAAGCCATTGCCAAGGTTTACGCTATACTTCACAGTAGATGTTTTACCATCTATGCTTTCTACAGTAGCTGTTGTACCATCACCATTGATGAAGTTTACAGTGTCATAGGCTTTAACGAAGTCCTTCGCTTCTCCATTACCTTGTAAATTCCAACCTGCATTCAATACATCAGATACGGTAGCAGCATTGTTTGGATTTACATAGTTATCGCCAGTTGTATTCGTTGTATTTGGTGCTGCTTGCACTTTAGTCGCATTGCTTGGCGCTGCTTCTGTATTAGCAGTATCGCTATTTTTAGTGTCAGAAAGGTTAGATTTCACATTAGAAATCGCATTGCCACCGTTATTTAAACCATTTTGGTTTAATGTCACTGTATTTTCAGGTGTACCTGCTGTTGGATCTGCTGGTTTTGTAATCGTAATGCCTTCTGGAGTGATGTTTACTTTATTATTCTTAGCATCTTTGAACTCAGCACTTGTTAAGCCAGTTAATTCTGTTTTTAAGGAATAGATAAAGTTTTTACCATCTTGTTTAATCGATAAATTATCGCCAGCTTTGAAAGTCACCGTATTACCAGCTTTGATTAACTCTGTAGCATTGCCAGTAACAGTACCAGTGCCCTCATTACCTGCTGTGGCTTTCCAGCCCATTTCTGTTAAGGCAGTCACTAATTGGTCAGCAGTCACTAATTTACCACCATCTGTATTCGCTGTTGGCACTCCATCTGTACCTGTTGTAATCTTGCCAGTTTTTGGAGTTAATGTGATTGTATCTCCCTCTGCTGCTACTTCTAACAAGCTGCCATCGCTAGATTTAACAGTAAATTTAATACCGCCTTTTTTATCTAGATCTTGTGTTGCTGTTTCTGTCGCTTCTGCATCTCCAGTTTTACCTGCTAATTTAATTGTATTTTTAGCAAGTCCATGGAATTGGCTACCGTTAATAGCATCTGTAGATGTTTCAGAGATGTCCCCAGGTTTTACATTCGTAATTTTCACCGGAGCAGTATTGTCAGATCCAGACACTTTAATATCTCCATCAGCAGATTTGCTGAACTTAGGGCCTTGATCTCCACCTACTTGTACAGTTGTAAACGTTACATTATCTTTCGTAGCAAATGTAAATTGACTACCTGCTTGTGTAATCTTGATGTTCTTATCTGCTTCAAATGTAACTTTGTCACCTGCTTTAACAAGCTGATTTGTAGCATTAGCACCTAATTCACCTGCTGCTGTTGCTGCAGATGTAGCTGTCCATGCCGCATTGTTAATAGCATTTACTACGGTAGTTACTGTAGCTAGTTTAGTATCATCGCCTGTATTTGGTGTTACTGTGCCAGTTTTATCTCCTGTTGTAACATTGTTAATGGTACCAGTGTTAACCTTCACACCATTTCCATCAACTACTAATGAAGAATCTGCTGGTTTTACAGAAATTGTATTTC
>OBVV01000288.1_pt1 | contig 22755 bp, 18 predicted proteins | sample 1476221 | NCBI WGS metagenome assembly OBVV01 (sample SAMEA2580029, study PRJEB22360) | human gut metagenome | biome: human gut; feature: human-associated habitat; material: faeces | place: Denmark | collected 2008/2010 | reverse complement strand
CGGCGGTGGCGGCGGTGGTGTGAGCGAGTCCGTCATTGACTTAACAGGTATTGACACCGTCACAATCACTGTAGGCAGTGGTGGAAAAGGTCAAAATACGTCAGCAAGAAACGGAAATCCTGGTGGCACCAGTAGTTTTGGCACATATCTCTCGGCAACAGGCGGATATGGTGGAGGTCAGATATCCGGAGGAGTGGGGGGAGAAGGTGTGGGGGGGCAGATAAATACGTCTCTTGGCCCAGGCTCTCCTGGTGCATCAATGATAGCAGGCACTGATTCGGCTGTCGGAGGTAGTGGCGGTGGTCCTGGCGGGCATGGACAGGTTTTAGATTCGGCGGGGAATGTTGGCAGTAATGCAAAAGGTCCTGGCGGTGGTGGCGCTGGGTTGGCAACGAAAAAGACTGGCGGAGTTACTGGTGCTGGTCATAGCGGGATTGTAATTATTTATTGGTGAGGTATAAATTATGTGGGCACGAATTGAAAACAACGTGGTAATGGAGTTAACTGATATAGACCCAACGGGTAGATATCATGACTCGTTAATCTGGGTTGAATGCCCTCCTGACACTCAGCGTGGCTATATATACAATAGCGGCGAATTTACGCCTCCACCGGAGGTGGCAGCCAGTTGATATCGAAGGCATTCAGAATGTTATGCCACGTTAAAAATTCTGCAGATTCATCACATTATTCAGTCATTCTTCAAAGTAAATGGCTAATTACGACAATGTTAAATTTCAGCTTTGAAGTGCCATTGGCTATCTTTCTTGCATATTCATCAGTAAGTAGCTTCAATAGACTGCCTTCACATTCTGGAAGGCATATTTTGCTTTGGTCATCTTTCTGAATTTCCAGACACCTGACTCGATAGTGTCGAGATACTATCTTTACTCGTGAGAGTTAGGTTGGACCAGATTGCTTTATCGAAACTAAAGGATTGAGACAAGTGTCATTCTTTTTTAAGTCTTTTACCTGAATGACACTAAATCTTTAATACTACTGATAATTTCCTTTAGATATTCTTGTCGAGTGGTTATCTAAATGTTTTGATATACTTGAGATAATATCTGTGTCTGAAGTTGAACAATACATCTCCCGGGTAAATATTACCATTGCTCTCAACGAGTCCTTTGTTTTCTTTCGAGGTGAAAGATATCGTTCTTTTTATTTTTAACTCATTAAATTTCATTACATCCATGTAACTTCCATCTCTATCACACATTTTAAAAACAACTCTATCAAGGCCATGTGATGATATAAAAGATTGAAGTCTTTTTATTCTTCTATTCCATTTATCCATGGCTTCTGCCCTTGAGTTATAATGCATAAAGTATATTTTTACTCCATCCACAAATGCAACGGGGAAATTATGCTCTGTATTAATGAAATCGCTTTCAACAATGTCTCTTGATAAAAAATGCTCCAAATTAATACACATTTCAACAAAATCAGATGCTGTGATGTACAGGCCGATAAAGGGAGTATTATATTCAAGTCCTATATTTTTATATAGTCTATAGCCCCAGCAGTTATTGGATACAATAGCGAAAGGACGGGTTATTAAAATTTTGTCCAGAAAGTCAAATAATCCAGTTTTGTGCAATATCTTATCTACCAACATGTCATAATCCTTATGTTGTTTTATAGTGTATAATGTGAGTTTGTTATTTTTTAAATTGCAATTAAATATTAGATAAATTTAATTGTCGTACATATAGAATATTATATGAATAAACCCAAAAAAACAACCAACCTAAAGGCTTTACTCTCGCCATATTATGTGAGTTGGATAATTGTACGGCGATATAGGTGGATCACACCACCTTTTCATCGATCCAATCCGCCCACCATTGCATCATTTCTCTGCGCTTATCGAGATACTGAGCATGGTTGTAAATCCCGCGCACAGATCCGCCGTTGGCATGTGCCAGTTGCATTTCAATGGCGTCTGCAGGCCATTCGTGCTCGTTCATAATCGTGCTGAATTCATGCCTGAATCCGTGACCGCTTTCCAGACCCTCATAGCCGATTTGTTTGATCACAAGTAGCACCGCGTTCTCGCAGATTGGCTTTTTCTTATCGTTGCGCCCGGCAAAAACAAACTCTGATACTGGTTTGGTGATAGAGCTTAGCGTAGTGAGAAGTTCAACTACCTGGTCTGACATAGGAACCACATGAATTTTGCGACCCTTCATCACACTGGCGTCGATGGTGATAATCCTGTTTTCAAAATCGACGTTCTTCCATAGCATGGAACGAAGCTCTTTCGTTCTTAGGGCTGTGTAGCGTAAAACTTTTGTCGCAATGAGCGATACGATACTTCCTGAAAATGTTGCAAGTGCTTTGTTGAATGCCGGGATCTGGTCTGCAGGTAAAAACGGGAAGTTCTTCTTGCGGTATCCTTTCATGGCGTCTGCAAGGTCAGGTGCCGGGTTATATTTAGCCCTTCCGGTGACAATAGCGTAACGGAAAACCTCGCCGCATCTTCTGCGGGCTTTGTTGGCTCGCTCCATTGCACCGCGATCTTCAAATCTGCGGATTACTTCCAGCAGTTGCATCGGCTCAATATCCTGAATTTCAAGGCTGCCGATGATGGGTAAAATGTCGTCATCAAACATTTTTGCAAGTTCAGTCGCATACCCTACTGACCATACTTGCTTCTTGTGATCGTACCATTCCTTGTAAATCGCACTAAAGGAATTGTTGTTAGACGAAGCCTTTTTCGCCTTTACCGGATCGATGCCAACCGAGATATCTTTCCTCGCAGTCCATGCTTTACCCCTTGCCTCCTGCAAAGTCATAAGCGGATATTTTCCGACGGTCAGGATTTTCTCCTTACCGCCAATCTTGTAGCGAAGCTGCCATACCTTTTTCCCGGATACAGGCACATAAAGGTACAGACCATTACCATCGAGAAGGCGGTATGGTTTTTCTTTCGGCTTTGCTGCTTCAATCTGCTTAACGGTGAGCATGGGTAAAAATCCGGTGGGTAAAATTATTTTATCCACTTTTTACCCGTCATGGAGTGCGGCTGTCAACGATCTGAAGCGAACCATGACGAACTGTGAATCTACGGAATGCTTGATATTCAGGGGATTTTGCGGACTGGTACGGATGGGAGCGAACTGATAAATGGTGTCCCCTGCAGGAATCGAACCTGCAATTAGCCCTTAGGAGGGGCTCGTTATATCCATTTAACTAAGAGGACAATGCGGCATGAGTATACCCGCTAATGGACTGCGGGGTAAGTACGCTGCCGCTCGATTGCTTAAACCCTCGCCATTTATGCTGGGTTTTTATCATTTTTCTTAATGTTTTCCGCACGTTCTGCTTTTTGGCGTGCTTCTGCTTTACGCTTGTTGCTCATGTCGTTACGAATCTGTGCATGACTCATTAACGCGAAGATAAAGGTGCCGCCGCAGATGTTCCCCGCTAAAGTAGGTAGTGCGAAGGGCCAGATGAAATCGCTCCAGTGCAGCGTGCCGTTAAACACCAGATAGAGGATTTCAACAGAACCGACAACGATGTGGGTGGTGTCACCCAGTGCAATAAGCCAGGTCATCAATATAATCACCACAATCTTTGCCGCACCCGCAGCAGGAAACATCCAAACCATAGTGGCGATCAGCCAGCCGGAAATGATCGCGTTGGCAAACATCTCGCTGGGGGTGTTCTTCATCACATCCATGCCGATTTTGACAAATGCATCGCGAGTTTCTTCATTGAAGATAGGCATATATTCAAATGCCCATGCAGCAATACCTGTCCCGAGAATATTACCCAGCAGCACGACGCCCCATAATCGCATAAGTAAGCCGACGTTGCTCATTGTCGGTTTTTGCATGACGGGTAGTACCGCAGTCACGGTGTTTTCGGTAAATAATTGCTGGCGGGCCATAATGACGATAATAAAACCAAAGGTATAACCGAGATTCTCCAGTAAGAAGCTGCCTGGCACTCCTTCCAGTTCGACATGAAATATCCCTTTTGCCAGTAGCGAAGCGCCCATCGACAGACCCGCCGCAATGGCTGACCACAGTAGCGCCATTGCGTCGCGTTCCAGCTCTTTTTCACCATCCTGGCGGATATGCTCATGAATTGCCATCGCCCGGGAGGGGAGTCGATCTTCATCTATTTCTATTTTTTTGCCGCGCTCTTTTTCTTCGCTCTCAACTTCAATTTCGTCGCTGTGTTGATCAATTTTGTCGTTGTCCATGGTCTCTTCTCTTGAATTAGCACGTATAGCTAAAGCGTAGCGGCTTTTTTGCTCGCAACTGGCGGGAGTTACTCTGAAAATGTAGAAAAGGCTGCGTTTGCCTTTTTCTGTTTCTATAGAATCAAGTAGCCTACAGGGCGGCGATTACCAGGCTATGATCAAATCAGCAAATCAGGGCGTCTGGACATCAGTTGACGTGCTGTTACAATCGCCCACACCTAAACAGGCGGATACGGTATCGTTCCGTCATGGATGGCAAACTGCATAAGCCATAAAAAAACAGGGAGACATTTATGAAGCTTCGCCTGTCGGCGCTTGCTCTGGGAACTACGCTTCTGGTGGGGTGTGCGAGTTCCGGTACAGATCAGCAAGGGCGTTCTGACCCGTTAGAAGGGTTCAACCGCACCATGTACAACTTCAACTTCAACGTATTAGACCCGTATATTGTTCGACCGGTCGCTGTCGCCTGGCGTGATTATGTTCCGCAACCGGCGCGTAATGGTTTGAGCAACTTTACTGGCAACCTTGAAGAACCTGCGGTGATGGTTAACTACTTCTTGCAGGGCGACCCTTATCAGGGGATGGTCCACTTTACCCGCTTTTTCCTGAACACCATTTTGGGGATGGGCGGCTTTATTGATGTTGCAGGGATGGCGAACCCGAAACTGCAACGGACTGAACCTCACCGCTTCGGTAGTACGCTTGGTCATTATGGCGTGGGTTATGGGCCTTACGTTCAGTTACCGTTCTACGGTAGCTTCACGCTGCGTGATGACGGTGGTGATATGGCGGATGGTCTTTACCCGGTTCTTTCCTGGCTGACCTGGCCGATGTCTGTGGGTAAATGGACGCTTGAAGGGATCGAAACCCGCGCTCAGCTGCTGGATTCCGATGGTCTGCTGCGTCAGTCGTCCGATCCTTATATTATGGTGCGCGAAGCGTACTTCCAGCGTCATGATTTCATCGCTAATGGCGGCGAACTCAAACCGCAGGAAAATCCGAACGCACAAGCGATTCAGGATGATTTAAAAGATATTGATTCTGAATAAGAAACAAATAAAAAAGGTGAGTCGCAAAACTCACCTTTTTTGTTGTTATCCCTCAATTACCACAAGTAAAAGGAGATAAACCGACAATGACCCGGACGTAATGATGTAAAAATACTGATGTTCGTCACTGACTATTTCCGATATTCAGGCGTTGAAAAATCAAAAAACTGGAAAAATAATTTTAAATATCATCAAAATTAACACCTGGCGCAGATAGTTGATTAATTTCATTTTGATATTTCGCCTGGCGATTTTGAAGTCTTTTTTCAACGTTATCTTCGAGATCCTTAAAGTCTTTGTGTTTATTTTCAGGATGGTCAACGTCAACTTTGTTAGCGAATAAATTAGAAATTATTTCTTTTACATTGTCGCGTCTAAATTTTGCATCGTCCACTTGAAAATTATATCTTATTGCTCGACCTAAACGTTTAAAAACTTCGTTAGGTTCTCTCAGTCTTTCCCCGTTGAGCTCGTTTACAACCTGATGATCGGAACCTGTTGCAAATGATTCTGCCATGATAGCTTTACTGCTTTCAAACCACGCTGAAGCATTCCTGGCTTTTTCACTACAATATTGGGTGAGACTATCACCATTAATACGAATTCCTCTTTGAATGTGGTAGTCGTCCTGATCGTAGTAACCGAGAGATAAGTAATCATTTCCGTTTTTATTTTTAATTACAATAGCGAGAGAGTCGCCTTTTTTATCTTTACCGTACCAGGTAAATAAGTCCGTTGGTTCGCTATTCCCGCTCTCATCAAATTCCGTTACCGTATGTCTGAGTTTGTGTGATATCTTATCGAAGATAAAACCAGGATCTCCATCATATATTTCTTTTAATGCGCTGAAGATCATTTCCTTGTTATTGATATCATGAGTCTTCTCAACTATGTTGTCATTAATGATAGTACGGACGAGTTCTTTGTCTTTATAGTTCGCAGGTAATTCTATTGGTTCTTGGTTGTCGATACCAATAGTAATATGGTCTGTATCATTGGAGCCAATATCAATATAAGTAACTGAGGAATTATTAATATTAAATCTATAAGGATCGTCGTTTACTCGTATGGCGTTTTTTATAAGCTCAAGTAGATGTTTAATACAGATGCTTATTCCTTCCTTACCATTAAAAAGGTTTTTGAGCTCTTGTACTAATCCATTAACTTCATCATTGTTATTTTCATTAATGGATTCTGGGTAAGTTGCGCTGGTATTGTTGATTGAAATAGATGGTAGCATGATTTTATTCCATTTTGATTGATTTGTTACAAATATATATTACCTAATGAAATAGACTATCAAAAAACGCTCATTTATTTAGAACCTATCTTTAATTTGAGTGTATGAGCGCACAATAGCCAGGGGGGGGTGAGTATCCTGGAAATTCAGAAAAGTAAACTCTTTGAGAAGGACGAGCAGAACGCCTGAAAATATGCCTTTCCCTTCAGATTTGTCTGTGGATACCGCTTATTGATTTGAAAGGGCAAGCTGCCATCAGGCTGTTTGCAAAACTCAGGAGGTAAGCAATGAGGACACTACTTTCGGTGAAGTGGGGGAGTTAAAGTCACCTGCTATGCAGGTGACTTTATCCAGGCGAACGTGTTATCAGAACGCGTAGTTAAAGTTAGTACCGAACAGCCAGGCTTTACCTTCAGACTCGAACTGGTATGGGCCTTCGTTAATTTTCACGCTCTGACCGTGCATATAAGAAACACCAACGTCGACTGAAGCATCTTTATTAAATGCGTAAGTCGTACCTGCACTCAGCCAGAAACGGTCCTGGTCCGGAATGGAGATAGAACGATTCTGAGCCGGAACTGGGCTGTCATCAAAGGCGATACCGGTACGGAAGGTCCAGTTATCATCGTAGTAATAAGTGGTACCCAACGCGATGCGGTAAGCATCTTTAAAGCCTTCATGTTTCTGGAACAGCGTGTCGCCACTGGTTGAGGTCGCTTTCAGCTGCTGGAACTGACTCCAGCTGGTGTAAGCCAGGCTATAGTGAATCGCCCACTGTGGATCAACACGGTTATAACCTGACACTTCCCACATTTCAGGCAGGTTCAGCGTCAGATAACCCGATTGCGTTGCGCCACCTGTCGCGGTAGGAATTGGCAAACCGTAGTTATTAAACGCACGATTAAGATCGCTGCTGTAGTTACCTTTGAAGTCAATTTTCACTTCAGAACGGTAGGTCAGTGCATAGCGGTTATTTTTATCCAGTTCATACAGGATTCCGGCGTTCCAGCCAAAGCCCCACTGGTTACCGTTCAGATGAGCGATTTTGGTATTACTGTCGATACCGTTGGCGGTAGCTGCCAATGCTTGCCCTTGAGGAGTTTGCCCGGCAGGAGATTGCATAATCTGACCAGCAACCAACTGCCCCAGATCGCCTGCGAAACGTTCAATTTTCGCGCGAGCGTAGACGGCGTTGAAACCAAGACCAAAGCTCCATGCATTATTTAAGCGATACGCACCGCTTAAGTTCAGGTTCATGGTTTCAAGGTCAGTTGTACCCCCGACAGAGCCGCCTGCATAAGTATCATTAAACTCTGTTGCCAGACCATAGTTAGAGGTAATAGAAGCGCCCCAACCAAATTGGTCGTTAATCGGTGCAACAAAGTGCATGTTCGGAACCCATGCCGTAGGCGCGATGTTATCGGCTTTCAGGCTACGACCAGACGGAGACGTTCCGCTGATATTCACATCCGGGTCAATATAAACCGCACCCGCAGAAAATGTCGGGCGGTCAAACATGGTAATCAATGCGGGGTTACGGCTAACGTTACCTGCATCATCGGCAATTGCGCCTTCCCCTGAATAAGCCCGGCCCAGGCCAGAGGAAGAAAATTCGTTTAACTGAAAGCCTGCCGACCAGGCCTGGGTGGAGATAAGTGCCACTGCGACTGCGAGAGCAGACTTTGTAAACAGGGTTTTCTGGCTCATGACCATAACCTCAATGATTTATTTTTATACAAACTATGTTACGTGCTGTAACAGGAGCGCGAAGTGTAGGGTCTGAGGTACATCTTAGAAATCAGACCAGTGGCGAGAGTATAGGTCGGACCAGCTGGAATGTTGCAAGTATGTTTCCATCTTTTTTCAAATATGATCTAAGAAACGCGATCCAGCTGGCAAAATTTGGAGGTTGCGCACTCGCGGATTCGGGTGAATTTTGTTTTAGATCATTTTTAAGTGTGATTTCGGTCACTTATCCGATTTTGCAGAATTAACAACTGGAGCAGCACTTTCCGGAAGCGTAAAATATCCACAACGTTTATCTGGCACCTTGGGTGCACATACAGAGGAAATCAACGATGAGTAAATGTAGTGCTGATGAAACCCCGGTTTGCTGCTGTATGGATGTTGGCACCATTATGGACAACTCCGACTGCACCGCGTCTTACAGCCGCGTGTTTGCAAACCGCGCAGAAGCAGAACAAACGCTGGCGGCGCTGACTGAAAAAGCCCGTAGCGTGGAATCCGAACCGTGCAAAATCTCCCCGACTTTCACTGAAGAGTCTGACGGTGTGCGCCTGGATATCGATTTCACTTTTGCCTGCGAAGCTGAAATGCTGATCTTCCAGCTGGGTCTGCGTTAATTCCTCTCGGGTACGTTCGCCCCTGTCAGTTGCTGGCAGGGGCGTTTTCTTTTCTTTCTCCTGTCTTCACTGTGTCATAGCTCCCACTTTCCTTTTTCTCCGCTTGGCTAAATGTAAAAAAATGGTTAAGACTATGATCAGGTCAGACCACTTTATTTATTTTTTTACAGGGGAGTGTTATGGGTCAGGTTTTACCGCTGGTTACCCGCCAGGGCGATCGTATCGCCATTGTTAGCGGTTTACGTACGCCTTTTGCCCGCCAGGCGACGGCTTTTCATGGCATTCCCGCGGTTGATTTAGGGAAGATGGTGGTAGGCGAACTGCTGGCACGCAGCGAGATCCCCGCTGAAGTGATTGAACAGCTGGTCTTTGGTCAGGTCGTACAAATGCCTGAAGCCCCCAACATTGCGCGTGAAATTGTTCTCGGTACCGGAATGAATGTGCATACCGATGCTTACAGCGTCAGCCGCGCTTGCGCTACCAGTTTCCAGGCGGTTGCAAACGTCGCAGAAAGCCTGATGGCGGGAACTATCCGAGCGGGGATTGCCGGTGGGGCAGATTCCTCTTCCGTATTGCCAATTGGCGTCAGTAAAAAACTGGCGCGCGTGCTGGTTGATGTCAACAAAGCTCGAACCATGAGCCAGCGACTGAAACTCTTCTCTCGCCTGCGTTTGCGCGACTTAATGCCCGTACCGCCTGCGGTAGCAGAATATTCTACTGGCTTGCGGATGGGCGACACCGCCGAACAAATGGCGAAAACCTACGGCATCACCCGAGAACAGCAAGATGCATTAGCGCACCGTTCGCATCAGCGTGCCGCTCAGGCGTGGTCAGACGGTAAACTCAAAGAAGAGGTGATGACTGCCTTTATCCCTCCTTATAAACAACCGCTTGTCGAAGACAACAATATTCGCGGTAATTCCTCGCTTGCCGATTACGCAAAGCTGCGCCCGGCGTTTGATCGCAAACACGGAACGGTAACGGCGGCGAACAGTACGCCGCTGACCGATGGCGCAGCGGCGGTGATCCTGATGACTGAATCCCGGGCGAAAGAATTAGGGCTGGTGCCGCTGGGGTATCTGCGCAGCTACGCATTTACTGCGATTGATGTCTGGCAGGACATGTTGCTCGGTCCGGCCTGGTCAACACCGCTGGCGCTGGAACGTGCCGGTTTGACAATGAGCGATCTGACATTGATCGATATGCACGAAGCCTTTGCAGCTCAGACACTGGCGAATATTCAGTTGCTGGGTAGTGAACGTTTTGCTCGTGAAGTACTGGGGCGTGCACATGCCACTGGCGAAGTGGACGATAGCAAATTTAACGTGCTTGGCGGTTCGATTGCTTACGGGCATCCCTTCGCGGCGACCGGCGCGCGGATGATTACCCAGACATTGCATGAACTTCGCCGTCGCGGCGGTGGATTTGGTTTAGTTACCGCCTGTGCTGCCGGTGGGCTTGGCGCGGCAATGGTTCTGGAGGCGGAATAATGGAAATGGCATCAGTGTTTACTCTTAATGTTCGTCTGGACAACATTGCTATCATCACCATCGACGTACCGGGTGAGAAAATGAATACCCTGAAGGCGGAGTTTGCCTCGCAGGTGCGCGCCATTATTAAGCAACTCCGTGAAAACAAAGAGTTGCGAGGCGTGGTGTTTGTCTCCGCTAAACCGGACAACTTCATTGCTGGCGCAGACATCAACATGATCGGCAACTGCAAAACGGCGCAAGAAGCGGAAGCACTGGCGCGGCAGGGCCAACAGTTGATGGCGGAGATTCATGCTTTGCCCATTCCGGTTATCGCGGCTATTCATGGCGCTTGCCTGGGTGGTGGGCTGGAGTTGGCGCTGGCGTGCCACGGTCGCGTTTGTACTGACGATCCTAAAACGGTGCTCGGTTTGCCTGAAGTACAACTTGGATTGTTACCCGGTTCAGGCGGCACCCAGCGTTTACCGCGTCTGATAGGCGTCAGCACAGCATTAGAGATGATCCTCACCGGAAAACAACTTCGGGCGAAACAGGCATTAAAGCTGGGGCTGGTGGATGACGTTGTTCCGCACTCCATTTTGCTGGAAGTCGCTGTTGAGCTGGCGAAGAAGGATCGCCCATCTTCCCGCCCTCTACCTGTACGCGAGCGTATTCTGGCGGGGCCGTTAGGTCGTGCGCTGCTGTTCAAAATGGTCGGCAAGAAAACAGAACACAAAACTCAAGGCAATTATCCGGCGACAGAACGCATCCTGGAGGTTGTTGAAACGGGATTAGCGCAGGGCACCAGCAGCGGTTATGACGCCGAAGCTCGGGCGTTTGGCGAACTGGCGATGACGCCACAATCGCAAGCTTTGCGTAGTATCTTTTTTGCCAGTACGGAAGTGAAGAAAGATCCCGGTAGTGATGCACCGCCTGCGCCATTAAACAGCGTGGGAATTTTAGGTGGTGGCTTGATGGGCGGCGGTATTGCTTATGTCACTGCTTGTAAAGCGGGGCTTCCGGTCAGAATTAAAGATATCAACCCGCAGGGCATAAATCATGCGCTGAAGTACAGTTGGGATCAGCTGGAGGGCAAAGTTCGCCGTCGTCATCTCAAAGCCAGCGAACGTGACAAACAGCTGGCATTAATCTCCGGAACGACGGACTATCGCGGCTTTGCCCATCGCGATCTGATTATTGAAGCGGTGTTTGAAAATCTCGAATTGAAACAACAGATGGTGGCGGAAGTTGAGCAAAATAGCGCCGCTCATACCATCTTTGCTTCGAATACGTCATCTTTACCGATTGGTGATATCGCCGCTCACGCCACGCGACCTGAGCAAGTTATCGGCCTGCATTTCTTCAGTCCGGTGGAAAAAATGCCGCTGGTGGAGATTATTCCTCATGCGGGTACATCAGCGCAAACCATCGCCACTACGGTAAAACTGGCGAAAAAACAGGGCAAAACGCCCATTGTCGTGCGTGACAAAGCCGGGTTTTACGTCAATCGCATCTTAGCGCCTTACATTAATGAAGCTATCCGCATGCTGACCGAAGGTGAACGGGTAGAGCACATTGATGCCGCGCTAGTGAAATTTGGTTTTCCGGTAGGTCCAATCCAACTTTTGGATGAGGTAGGAATCGACACCGGGACTAAAATTATTCCTGTACTGGAAGCCGCTTATGGAGAACGTTTTAGCGCGCCTGCAAATGTTGTTTCTTCAATTTTGAACGACGATCGCAAAGGCAGAAAAAATGGTCGGGGTTTCTATCTTTATGGTCAGAAAGGGCGTAAAAGCAAAAAACAGGTCGATCCCGCCATTTACCCGCTCATTGGCGCACAAGGGCAGGGGCGACTCTCCGCACCGCAGGTTGCTGAACGGTGTGTGATGTTGATGCTGAATGAAGCAGTACGTTGTGTTGATGAGCAGGTTATCCGTAGCGTGCGTGACGGGGATATTGGTGCGGTATTTGGCATTGGTTTTCCGCCATTTCTCGGTGGACCGTTCCGCTATATCGATTCTCTCGGCGCGGGCGAAGTGGTTGCAATAATGCAACGACTTGCCACGCAGTATGGTTCCCGTTTTACCCCTTGCGAGCGTTTGGTCGAGATGGGCGCGCGTGGGGAAAGTTTTTGGAAAACAACTGCAACTGACCTGCAATAAGAAGGTCAAAGCTATATGAATCCGCGCTGAATGGCGGAGTGTTGGTCAAAATGTAAACGCATATTGACTATACTTACGCCATTGAGGTAAAAAACAGCGTTTCATTCGGTGAATGGATAAGGCACAATGCCGGCCACCGTTTTCTTTCTCTGGTTTCAGATGAAAGAAAACGGGCGAATCTGGTTAACAAAAGCGGTGCAATATGCAAGTTTTTATCATGCGTCACGGCGACGCAGCCCTCGATGCCGCCAGTGATTCCGTTCGTCCTCTGACCACTAATGGTTGTGACGAATCTCGCCTGATGGCGAACTGGCTGAAAGGTCAAAAAGTGGAAATCGAACGCGTTCTGGTGAGCCCGTTCCTGCGAGCCGAGCAAACACTGGAAGAAGTAGGGGATTGTCTGAACCTGCCTTCCAGTGCAGAAGTTCTGCCGGAGTTAACGCCCTGCGGCGATGTTGGTCTGGTCAGTGCCTATTTGCAGGCGTTGACCAATGAAGGTGTTGCTTCGGTACTGGTGATCTCTCACTTACCGTTAGTCGGGTATCTGGTTGCCGAGTTATGTCCGGGCGAAACGCCGCCTATGTTTACCACCTCGGCCATTGCCAGCGTAACGCTTGATGAAAGCGGAAACGGTACATTCAACTGGCAGATGAGCCCGTGTAATCTGAAGATGGCAAAAGCTATCTGATGTGTTCCAAATTATGCCCAATGAGGTAGATTCATTGGGCATAATTGCTCATCAGGCAGCGGATATCTGTCAACCTCACTACTATCGAAGACTCTCCTTATCTATAAATAAAACACTTTCTACATTCATTCGGAAATTATTCTTCTGCGCGTATCTTGATTTTGCCCAAAGTTACATGTTGAAATGAATAATGTCTGTTTGACACTCATTGTCATTTATTAATACAGATAATAGAGTTGAATAATCAGGCAGGATGTAATTGAAACTTGATTAAATTCTGGCTATAGTGTTTATATATTATATTGTCAAAAGTGGATAAATGCCAATCGCATTATATGTTCATTGTTTGTTTTTTAAGCTGTTGATATTCATTATTGATATACTTTCTATTTTTTCTAAATACTTATTCCGTATTTTTTAAGGATGTCCTTAAGATAACCTTTCTTCTGTCAATATATTAATTAAATCTACATTTACTCTTTAGTAAAATTAAATTGCATCAGGGGGGTGAAAACATCACTATGCGGCCCCACACCAAAGAATACAATTTTCTACGACCTGTTCTTTTTGGATCGCATGCCGTATTCAATGGCTGGGTATAAACATTGGCTATTGACTGAATCAATGTATTGTAATGTTTATATTTTTAATTATTTATAGTTTAAGGACAAATAATGAGTAAGTTTGTTAAAACAGCTATTGCTGCGGCAATGGTGATGGGCGTTTTCACCTCTACGGCAACAATCGCTGCGGGTAACAACGGTACTGCACGTTTTTACGGCACCATTGAAGACTCAGTGTGTTCTATCGTTCCGGACGATCACAAACTGGAAGTTGATATGGGTGATATCGGTGCCGAAAAACTGAAAAATAACGGCACCACCACGCCGAAAAGTTTCCAGATTCGTCTGCAAGATTGCGTATTTGATACTCAGGAAACAATGACCACTACCTTTACTGGTACCGTTTCTTCTGCAAATAGCGGCAATTATTACACCATTTTCAATACCGATACCGGTGCGGCATTTAACAATGTTAGCCTGGCGATCGGTGACTCTCTGGGTACCTCTTACAAAAGCGGCATGGGTATTGACCAGAAAATAGTGAAAGACACTTCTACCAATAAAGGCAAAGCGAAGCAGACACTGAACTTTAAAGCCTGGCTGGTCGGCGCAGCTGATGCGCCAGATCTGGGTAATTTCGAAGCAAATACCACCTTCCAGATTACTTACCTGTAAGGCATACCCCCATAGCGACACTGCTATGGGGGATTTAAATGGATTTTGACCGAGCAAGAATAAAAACGGATAGAAACGTGTATGCCTGACCATTCTCTTTTTCGATTACGGATTCTTCCGTGGTGCATTGCGCTGGCAATGTCAGGGAGTTATAGCAGTGTCTGGGCTGAAGACGACATTCAGTTTGATTCCCGTTTTCTGGAATTAAAAGGCGACACAAAAATTGATCTGAAGCGTTTTTCCAGCCAGGGATATGTTGAGCCCGGAAAATACAATTTACAGGTTCAACTAAATAAACAGCCATTGGCGGAAGAGTACGATATTTACTGGTATGCTGGTGAAGATGACGCGAGCAAAAGCTATGCTTGTCTGACACCGGAACTGGTAGCGCAGTTTGGTTTAAAAGAAGACGTGGCGAACAATCTGCAATGGAGCCACGATGCTAAATGCCTGAAATCCGGTCAACTGGAAGGCATGGAAATTAAGGCTGATTTAAGCCAGTCCGCATTAGTCATTTCACTGCCACAGGCTTACCTCGAATATACTTATCCCGACTGGGATCCGCCTTCACGTTGGGATGACGGCATCTCCGGGATCGTCGCGGACTACAGCATCAACGCACAAACCCGGCACGAAGAAAATGGCGGTGATGATAGTAACGAGATCAGCGGCAACGGGACGGTCGGGGTTAACCTGGGGCCGTGGCGTATGCGTGCTGACTGGCAGACTAACTATCAACATACTCGCAGTAATGATGACGATGAATTCAGCGGCGATGAAACTCAAAAAAAATGGGAGTGGAGTCGCTACTATGCCTGGCGGGCGTTACCATCATTAAAAGCCAAACTGGCGCTGGGCGAGGATTACCTCAGATCCGATATTTTTGATGGTTTTAACTATGTTGGTGGCAGTGTCAGTACTGACGATCAAATGTTGCCTCCCAATCTGCGCGGCTACGCGCCAGACATTTCCGGCGTGGCACACACCACAGCAAAAGTGACCGTCAGCCAGATGGGGCGTGTGATTTACGAAACGCAGGTTCCGGCTGGACCGTTTCGTATTCAGGATCTTGGTGATTCTGTCTCCGGTACGTTGCATATTCGCATTGAAGAACAGAACGGCCAGGTGCAGGAATATGACATCAGCACCGCCTCGATGCCATACCTCACTCGCCCAGGTCAGGTTCGCTATAAGATCATGATGGGCCGTCCGCAAGAGTGGGGACACCATGTCGAGGGTGAATTTTTTTCTGGTGCTGAAGCTTCCTGGGGGATCGCTAACGGCTGGTCGTTATATGGCGGCGCACTGGGAGATGAAAACTATCAGTCTGCGGCGCTTGGCGTCGGTCGCGATTTGTCTACATTCGGCGCGGTCGCGTTTGATGTTACTCACTCGCACACCAAACTGGATAAAGACACCGCTTATGGCAAAGGTTCGCTGGACGGTAACTCCTTCCGTGTGAGTTATTCCAAAGACTTTGACCAGCTCAACAGCCGCGTTACTTTTGCTGGATATCGCTTCTCGGAAGAGAACTTTATGACCATGAGCGAGTATCTGGATGCCAGTGACAGCGGAATGGTACGCACGGGCAACGACAAAGAGATGTACACCGCCACTTATAACCAGAACTTCCGCGATGCGGGTGTTTCGGTTTATCTCAACTATACCCGCCATACCTACTGGGATCGCGAGGAGCAGACAAACTACAACATCATGCTCTCGCACTATTTCAATATGGGCAGTATTCGTAATGTCAGCATCTCGATGACTGGCTACCGTTACGAGTATGACAACCAGGCCGACAAAGGCATGTACATTTCGCTCAGTATGCCGTGGGGCGACAACAGTACCGTTAGCTATAACGGTAACTATGGCAGTGGGACGGACAGCAGTCAGGTCGGTTATTTCAGCCGTGTCGATGACGCGACTCACTATCAGTTGAACGTCGGCACCAGTGACAAACACACCAGCGTTGACGGCTATTACAGCCATGATGGTTCGCTGGCGCAGGTTGACCTCAGTGCGAACTACCATGAAGGGCAATACACCTCTGCGGGCTTGTCGTTACAGGGCGGCGCAACGCTTACTGCCCACGGTGGCGCACTTCACCGTACCCAGAATATGGGCGGGACACGCTTGTTGATTGATGCCGATGGCGTTGCCGATGTTCCGGTAGAAGGTAACGGTGCTGCTGTTTATACCAATATGTTTGGTAAAGCCGTCGTTTCTGACGTCAATAACTATTACCGCAATCAGGCGTATATCGACCTCAACAAACTGCCGGAAAACGCCGAAGCAACCCAGTCGGTGGTACAAGCCACGCTAACTGAAGGGGCGATTGGCTACCGCAAATTTGCCGTCATCAGTGGTCAAAAAGCGATGGCGGTGCTGCGTTTACAAGACGGCAGCCATCCTCCGTTTGGCGCAGAAGTAAAAAATGATAACGAGCAGACAGTGGGCCTTGTCGATGATGACGGCAATGTTTATCTGGCTGGGGTGAAACCTGGCGAACACATGAGTGTGTTCTGGAGTGGTGTTGCGCATTGCGATATCAACCTGCCGGACCCGCTGCCTGCCGATCTGTTTAACGGCTTGTTACTGCCATGCCAGCATAAAGGCAACGTCGCGCCGGTTGTTCCTGATGACATAAAGCCTGTCATTCAGGAGCAGACGCAACAGGTGACACCCACCAATCCCCCTGTTTCTGTTTCAGCTAACCAATAACGTGATTAAGGAATGATCCATGTCTGATTTACTTTGCTCTGCCAAATTGGGTGCTACGACGCTAGCGTTACTGCTTAGCGCTGCCAGTTTGTCTGCCCAGGCTTCTGTAACGCCAGATCGTACCCGTTTGATATTTAATGAAAGCGACAAATCAATCAGCGTGACGTTGCGCAATAACGATCCGAAACTGCCTTATCTGGCCCAAAGCTGGATCGAAGATGAAAAGGGTAACAAGATCAGTTCACCGTTAACTGTTCTGCCACCGGTGCAACGCATCGATTCAATGATGAACGGGCAGGTAAAAGTGCAGGGAATGCCGGATATCAACAAATTGCCTGCCGATCGTGAAAGCCTGTTCTACTTCAACGTGCGTGAGATCCCGCCAAAATCAAACAAAGCCAACACGCTGCAAATAGCACTACAAACGCGTATTAAGTTGTTCTGGCGACCGAAGGCGCTGGAGAACGTCAGCATGAAAAACCCCTGGCAATATAAGGTTACTTTAACCCGCAACGGTCAGGAATTTACCGTCAATAACCCGACACCGTATTACGTCATTTTCAGTAATGCCAGCACACAGAAAAATGGCAATCCGGCAGCCGGTTTCTCGCCAATAGTGATGTCGCCGAAAACCTCTGCACCGCTGAATGTGAAGATGGGTAGCGTGCCGGTACTGACCTATGTCAACGACTATGGCGCTCGGATGCCGCTCTTTTTCACTTGCAACGGTAACAGTTGCCAGGTCGATGAAGAGCAGAGCCGCAAAGGCTGAGGCCGGGAGAGCCAGTATGAAAGGATCTTGTTCTGTCTGGGCGGTAACTGGGTTACTGATATGTTGTGTTGGTAGCGGCTTTGCAGTTGCAGCGAGTAAGTCAGTAAGTATGAATTTACGGGTGCTTGTCGATGCCCCTCCTCCTTGTACGGTAAATGGTGCGGCAGTTGAGTTTGGTAATGTATTCATTAATAAGATCAATGGGGTTGATTATAAACGTCCCATTGACTACTCGCTTGTTTGTAACAATCTGGCAATGGATGACCTGCGTCTACAGATGCAGGCGACAACGGTCGTGATTAACGGTGAAACAGTTATCAGCACGGGGATTCCTGGGTTTGGTATTCGGGTTCAGAAAAGTAGTGATCACACAATACTCGACTTAACCTCTGGCTCATGGTTGCCATTTAATTTTTCCTCGGGAGTTCCCGTTCTGGAAGCTGTGCCGGTGAAACAGAGTGGTACAACGTTAGCGGCAGCTGAATTTAACGCCAGTGCCACAATTGTGGTGGATTACCAATGAAACGGATCTCGCTTATTTTGCTGTGGGGCTTTTGCTCGATGGCACTCTCAAACGTCTCTTTTCACGGTTATTTAGTGCAGCCACCTAACTGCACGATTAGCAACGCTCAAACCATTGAAATAACTTTTCAGGATGTGCTTATTGATGACATTAATGGCAGCAATTATGAGCAAACCGTGCCGTATTCCATTACCTGCGATACGGCGGTTCGCGACCCATTAATGGAAATGACCTTGAGCTGGAGTGGCACACCAAGCGATTTTGATAATGCTGCAGTAAGCAGCAATATCACTGGTTTAGGCATTCAGCTCAAACAGGCAGGGCAGAGTTTTACGATCAATACGCCACTTGTGGTGAATGAAACCGATTTACCGGTGTTAACGGCTGTGCCAGTAAAAAAGAGTGGTGTCGTTCTGCCAGAGGCGGACTTTGAGGCCTGGGCCACGTTACAGGTAGATTACCAATGAAGAAAAAGCGTACGTTGTTTTTTATTAGTAGCCTGATGTTGCTGGGCAGTGGAACCACAATAGCAGGAGATAATTTGCACTTTACCGGCAATTTAATCAGTAAATCGTGTACGCCAGTGATTAATGGTAGCCAGTTGGCAGAAGTACATTTTCCTGCCATTGCCGCCAGCGATTTAATGAACCTTGGGCAGTCAGAGCGAGTGCCATTGGTGTTTCAATTGAAAGATTGTCATAGTTCTACATTGTTTAATGTCAAAGTAACGTTGACAGGAACAGAAGATAGTGCTCTACCCGGCTTTCTGGCCTTTGACTCCTCGTCATCAGCATCCGGCGCTGGGATTGGTATTGAAACTGCGGCAGGCACATCGGTGCCAATCAACAATACAACAGGCGTCACGCTCCCGCTGAATCAGGGAAATAACAGCCTAAATTTTAATACCTGGTTACAGGCAAAGAGCGGGCGAGATGTAACGTCCGGAGACTTTAGTGCCACAGTGACGGCAACCTTTGAGTATTTCTGAAATGAAAAAATGGACCATAATTTTCGCGAGCCTAATGCTGCTCGTTCTGAGTGTTGTCGGCGCATCTAAGAGTTATGCTGGAGATAAACTTATGAGTGCGAGTTTTGACAGTGTGAGAGTTTATTATGCCATGGACAAGGTAACCGGTGCTGTAGCGAGCAGTGTTTTCAATGTTACGGTGATAACGCCAAAGGAGGTTGCATATGGGAAATATGATTCTTTTGCGTATAAAGGCGATACGTTGCGGGTTATTTCCTGGTCTGGGTCGGGTTCAGCTCCAACTTTGGTACTGACTGACTTTGATACAATTAATAACTCAAATTGCCCTGGCATAGATACGAAAATTTTTCGTTGTGCATATATGACGTTTAAAATTACCGTTGCATCTGATGATTATGGTTGCCCTTGGATCGCATCCTTTTATTCCTATACAGATTTACCCGGATTTGGAAGCTATACGGCCCCTACAGTGCATAACACAATATGCCCAACGATACCGGTCGCTTCATACGATATCTCCTGGAGTGAAAATTATGTCAGCCATAATAAGGCGTTACGAATTCAGTCCACGGGGTCAACAGTGACCACCACGCTTTCGACCTACTTGATGGAAGGCGGCAGACTCTGTGATGGCAGTAATTTTTCTGATAATGATGGCAGAGGAGCATACTGCCGCGCGGTATCAGAATTGTTAACCTTTACCTCTTACGGTTGTGATAAATCAACGGTAACGGTTACGCCAACTCGTCATCCGGTAACGGATAAAGTACTACACGATATTGTGGTGAATGTGAATACCAGTAGTGGGCAACCGATTGATTCGACGTGTCGTTTTCAGTATGTATTGAATGAACTGTAGTTCGTAGTATTGCTCTGATGCGTCTTATCAGGCCTACGAAGTGAATTGCAATTTATTGAATTATCACATATTTGTAGGCCGGATAAGGCGTTTACGCTGCTCCGGCATTTGCTGCCAGCATTCAGGGCAACTCCGGCGGCAACCACTCTTCCACTTCAATCAACACCAACAAAGCCGCATCACCGCCGTACTCTTTCGGTGCCTGGTGAAATGCCATCACATGCGGATGTTGTGCCAGCCACAGCGGTGTTTGTTGCTTCAAAATATGCTTCCCGTGCCCATGCATCACGCAGGCACAAAACACATGTTCGCGGCGACAGGCGGCAATCAACGCGCCCAGTTCCTGCTTGGCCTGCAGCTGCGTCAGACCGTGTAAATCCAAAAACAATTCCGGTGAATAATCGCCGCGGCGCAGTTTCTTCGCCTCAAAATGGCTGACATCCGGGCGAACATATTTCACCGGACCTTCGGTATTTAATAACGGCTGAAACTCATCGGAGAAATAATGGCTGGCATCAGCCTGCTCCTGGATCAAGCGTTTCACCGGCACTTCGCTGATTTTTTTACGCTGCGGTCGGTGGACAATCGTGTCCTGCTTAATCTTGCGAGTCCCCGCCATCAACTGGCGAAACAGAGCCTGGTCCTCCTCGCTAAGTGTTGTTTTCTTTTTCATTTATCTGTCTCTATTTCTAATTTTCCTACAGTTTACCCGACTCGTAGCACAATCGATCGTTTTAAACGTATTTTTCCTCACTCACCGCGCGTGAATGCTGATTTATCGTCATCTTCATGGCAAACTAGCCGCCGAAATTATTGCGATCATGCCCTGGAGGAATACGTGGATAAAATTTTCGTTGATGAAGCAGTAAATGAGCTGCAAACCATTCAGGACATGTTGCGCTGGTCGGTAAGCCGCTTCAGCGCGGCAAATATCTGGTACGGTCACGGCACCGATAACCCGTGGGATGAAGCCGTACAGCTGGTGTTACCATCGCTCTACCTGCCGCTGGATATCCCGGAAGATATGCGCACCGCGCGTCTGACCTCCAGCGAAAAACACCGTATTGTTGAACGCGTGATCCGCCGCGTCAACGAGCGCATTCCGGTGGCTTACCTGACCAACAAAGCCTGGTTCTGCGGTCATGAATTTTACGTCGATGAACGCGTGCTGGTGCCGCGCTCGCCGATTGGTGAACTGATCAACAATAAATTTGCCGGACTCATCAGCAAGCAACCGCAGCATATTTTAGATATGTGTACCGGTAGCGGCTGCATCGCCATTGCCTGTGCTTATGCCTTCCCGGAAGCGGAAGTCGACGCGGTAGATATCTCTCCCGACGCGCTGGCGGTTGCCGAACAGAACATCGAAGAACACGGTCTGATCCACAACGTCATTCCGATTCGTTCCGATCTGTTCCGTGATTTGCCGAAAGTGCAATACGATCTGATTGTCACTAACCCGCCGTATGTCGACGCGGAAGATATGTCCGACCTGCCAAACGAATACCGTCACGAGCCGGAACTGGGCCTGGCATCTGGCACCGACGGCCTTAAACTGACACGTCGCATTCTTGGAAACGCGGCAGATTACCTTGCTGATGATGGCGTGTTGATTTGTGAAGTCGGCAACAGCATGGTACATCTTATGGAACAATATCCGGATGTTCCGTTCACCTGGCTGGAGTTTGATAACGGCGGCGATGGTGTGTTTATGCTCACCAAAGAGCAGCTGCTGGCGGCCCGTGAATATTTCGCGATTTATAAAGATTAAGTAAACACGCAAACACAACAATAACGGAGCCGTGATGGCTGGAAACACAATTGGACAACTCTTTCGCGTAACCACCTTCGGCGAATCGCATGGGCTGGCGCTCGGCTGCATCGTCGATGGTGTTCCGCCAGGCATTCCGCTGACGGAAGCGGACCTGCAACATGACCTCGACCGTCGTCGCCCTGGGACATCGCGCTATACCACCCAGCGCCGCGAGCCGGATCAGGTCAAAATTCTCTCCGGTGTTTTTGAAGGCGTTACTACTGGCACCAGCATTGGCTTGTTGATCGAAAACACTGACCAGCGCTCTCAGGATTACAGCGCAATTAAAGACGTTTTCCGCCCAGGCCATGCTGATTACACCTACGAACAAAAATACGGTCTGCGCGATTATCGCGGCGGTGGACGTTCTTCCGCCCGCGAAACCGCCATGCGCGTGGCGGCAGGGGCGATTGCCAAAAAATATCTCGCCGAGAAATTTGGTATTGAAATCCGCGGCTGCTTGACCCAGATGGGCGACATTCCGCTGGAAATCAAAGACTGGTCGCTGGTTGAACAAAATCCGTTCTTCTGCCCGGACCCCGACAAAATCGACGCGTTAGATGAACTGATGCGCGCGCTGAAAAAAGAGGGCGACTCCATCGGCGCGAAAGTCACCGTTGTTGCCAGTGGTGTCCCCGCCGGACTTGG
>OBVV01000287.1_pt1 | contig 22775 bp, 16 predicted proteins | sample 1476221 | NCBI WGS metagenome assembly OBVV01 (sample SAMEA2580029, study PRJEB22360) | human gut metagenome | biome: human gut; feature: human-associated habitat; material: faeces | place: Denmark | collected 2008/2010 | reverse complement strand
CTCCTTTGCCATCGATAGATACTGGATGATCTCCATCTACTTTCACAACACCATTATTATCGAATGTGACTTTACCTGATCCAGTTTCATTCGTAATGGATGTAATGTTACCTAAATTACCTGCTACATTAACTTTATATGGTTCAGCTTCTGTGCCTTTACCTTCTACAGTTGTATTGGTACCATCCACTAATTTAGTTTTAGCAGCAGAAATAGTATATGTAGTTTGGCCTGTTGTAGGATCCGTAGTTGGTGTTCCAACAGAAATACCTTCGCCAGCTTCAATTTTTGTACCTAAGCCAGTAATTACTTTTTTACCTGCATCGGTAATGTTGGATAAATCATTTTTCGCAACACCTTTAATTGTTGCTTTACGGTCTACAACAGTATTACCATTACCATCTACGTATGTTAATTCAACCTTACCTTCAGTGCCCGTTACTTCATACTCTTTATTTGCGATAGAAATATCTTTGCCTTTAGCAATATTCTCTACTGCTTTTTTAGATACGGCTACACCATATTTTGTATTCGCAGCATCTTGCGCTCCAGACACTAGACTTACTTCGGCAATATTTTCATCAGTTGCATCAGTCAATGTTGCTTTCACAACAGATTCTACTTGGTCTTTCGCCACAACCTCATAAGTCTTTTTACCTGTTGTCGTATCTGTTGTTGGATTTACAGTAATGTTTTTACCAGCTGTGACTTCCGTAAGATCAGTGATAACTTTTTTACCTGCACCTGTGATGTTGGACAAGTCTTCTTTTGCTAATCCCGTAGCACTTACTTTTACAGTTCCATTAGCTTCGCTCGTAATGTTGATATTATCGCCATTCACAAGGTTAACTTGTTTATTAGCGGGCTCTACCACAGTGCCATTCGCAGCCAGTTTCCATTCATCAGCTTTTTTCGCCAATCCAGCATCATTGAATGTAAGTTTTACATCAGCGCCCTTAGCCTCAGTTGTAATGTAGTTAGTATCACCTGTGATGTTGAATTTCACATCATTAGCTAATGTTTGTTTATCAGTAGCAGAGTTATTATCCCCACCTAACGTAATACTACGTCCTACTAATGCATCCAACGCCTTTTTAGATGCAACGTCTTTCAAAGTAACAGTATCCTTTAACGTACCATTTGCATCTTGTACCGTTAGATTAATCTCACCAGCATTATCCACCGTATATGCATGATCATCAGTATCTGGATTTGGAACTAATCGATAATCCGTACTAGATTTTTTATTCAACTCTGTAGTAAGCGCTTTCAACTGATCTTCTGTTGCAGCACGGCCACTTACGTAGACAGGATTTGTGACATCCCAAGTTGTATTTTGTAAGCCCGTAACATGACCTGCACTTCCGTCAATGGTAATAGGTTTTCCATCATTGCCAACAACAACTTTACCTTCTTTACCATTGATAGTTACCGTTTTATCTCCAGTGGTTCCGCTACTGAAAGTAGATACACCATTCGGATCAAAGGATACTTTTCCAGAACCAGCTTCGTTCGTGATGGATTTGATATTACCCAAGTCACGTTTCAATTTGATGTTAACTGTGGTATTACCCTCATCTTGTTGTACCGTCGTTAATACGTTGCCTCCATCAAAGTTAGTAGCCTCTGTTTCTGTAGCACCACCTTTGATAGCCACAGTACTACCTAATTTATTTGTAACAGGGTTAGCACCGCCAGCGGCTTCGGAGATATTAGCTCCGTATTTCATACCCGCATCTACTACAGATTTAAGATCACTTACATTTACCGCAGCGTTAGGGTTATTAGTTGGTTTTGCAGCCGCTTCCAAACGCTCTAAGAATGTTGGGGATAGATTATCCGGTCCCACTCCTTGCGTTTGAATCGCAGATTTTACATTATTAAGCACCGTTGGTGATGTAGTGCTTTCTCCATTCGCATTCACTAGACGAGATTGTACATTATTCGCTAGTACAGCACGTTCACCTGCCACAGGTTCTTTCGTTTTATAGAATTTGCCATCAGCACGTTTATACAAACGGTTACCTTGTGCATCGGTGTACACAACAATACTATTTTGGTTTTCCCCTTCAATAGTAATCGTATTGCCATCTGCAGTAACCGTAACATTGCCTTTACCTTTCAAGTTGATGCGCTTGTTGTCACCTTCCACGGCTTGAGGGGTTACTTTTGTTGATGTACCATCTGTCGCCACAACGCCTAAGTCCCATAATGCAGTTTTATCTGCTTTATTGTTCACAGCATCGCTAACATGTTTCAATTGATCTTCCGTAGCTGCACGGCCAGATACTGGTGTTGTCGTGCCAACAGTCCACTCTTTATTTTGTAAACCAGTGACATGACCGGCACTACCATCAATGGTAACAGGGTTTCCGCCATTGCCTACAACAACTTTACCTTCTTTACCATTGATAGTTACCGTTTTATCTCCAGTCGTTCCGCTACTGAAAGTAGATACACCATTCGGATCGAAGGACACTTTTCCAGAACCAGCTTCGTTCGTGATAGAAGTAATTTTATTTAAATCGCCTTTTACATTGACTGTATATGGATTAGCTGTTGTGCCTGCGCCCGTTACAGTTGTATTTGTACCATCGCCTAACTTCGTTTTATCTACGGCCACTTTGTAAACAGTTTTACCAGCTGCAGTTTTATCTGGTGTCACTGTTACATTATCTGAACCATCTACAGCTTTCACTTCTACCGCATTTTGTGCGATTTCAGCTACTTTCTTCTTAGATACGCCTACACCATAACGAGCATTCGCGGATTTATCTGTTCCAGTAACCATGGAAACTGTGGCAATATTTTCATCACCAGTAGCTGCTGCTGCTGTGGTAACAGATTCCACTTGATCTGTTGCAGCTATAGCATAGGATTTTTGACCTGTTGTAGTATCCGTTGTTGTAGTTACAGTAATATTCTTGCCAGCTGTAACTTTCGTGCCTAGACCGGTAATTACTTTCTTACCTTCATTCGTGATATTGGACAAGTCTTGTTTTGCTAATCCTGTTGCACTCACTTTTACAGAGCCATTAGCTTCTTTTGTAATAGCAATATTATCGCCATTCACAAGATTTACTTTTTTATCAGTCGGATTTACCACTGTACCATTGACAGCTAAATTCCAAAGATCTGATTTTGTAGCTACCCCTTTGATAGTCGCTGTTGTATTTGATACAACGCTTCCATTACCGTCAGAATAGGATAAAGTAACATCGCCTTGTGCATTAGGAGTGTACTCTAGTGGCGTAATATGTAGTTCTCTATTTTTTAAATCTGCTGCAGTACTGTTCAAATCTTTTACATTAACAGCCGCATTCGGATTATTCGTAGCTGCCACACTTAAGCGTTCTGTAAATGTTGGAGCTGTAGTATTACCAGTCACACCTTGTTTCTCGATAACAGATTTAACATTATTGAATACAGTCGCATCTGTTGTTGCTGTTTTACCCGCTCCAGGGGCTGTGTTTACTAAACGGGCTTGCACATCTGTTACCGGTTTTGTACCAGCTGGTGGATTTTCTGTTGTATAGTACTTGCCATCTGTATGTTTATACACACGATTACCTGCTGCATCTGTGTACACGACTGGCATAGCATCTAAAATTTTGTTACCACTAATCGTTACTGTGCTACCATTAGCCGTTACAGAAATACCTCCATCTCCTACTAGGTCAACACGTTTATTCGCATCATTACTAGGTGCCACTCGATTGATATTACCATTAGCATCCTTAGCCCCTAAATTCCAAGTGATTGCATCCAATTGGGATTTATTCACGGCATCATTAGGGTTTTGCCCTGCTTGAAGGTTTGTAATTGGCTTACTATTCATATTAATGCCATTGTAGGAAATGGATGGACCTGCGTCTGTTGTGGCCGTTTCACCATTATATTTATACGTATTGAAACTACGAGATTGTAAATCCGCTTTCATGCCAATATATACTTTATTCCCAGCGGCATAGGTTCCGATATTTTTGGTTTCCATACGATCTGCACCGGAACCCCATTTTTCATTGGCCTTACTACCTGTCACTTCCACTTGTGGTGCCGCTTTGCTAGGTGTTACTACACCATCGTTATCACCTTTGAAAGTAGTTATAAACACACTATTTAGCGTATTTTTTGCGGACTGCGTCAAATCCATAGTGATTGTATTATTATTCGCAGTAGATGTTAAGTATGTGCCGTCACCTTGTACTGTTAATGTTTGGTCATGTACTCTTACATCAGCTCCTGAATCATCTGTTTTATTACCAGCAATTTTCAAGTTTAATGATTTTAACTGTGCCACGTTTACTGCGTCAGTATCATCTGTACCTGCTGCTAAATAATTAATTTGTCGAGTGTGTGCAGCAATTTTATGTGTAGTTTTATCCACCTCATATTGACCACCACCAACAGCTACACCTGCTAATGTGGAAGTCAATGTGTTTCCGCTTAATTTTTCAACATGTTTGTCATCTTCATACTTATTCCTTCTATTTACCTCTGGATTCCATCCAGCACGAGAAGATTTATCGCCTAACGAGTTAGAGCCTAATGCTACACTATCTTTGACTTTCGCTGTTGCATATTCACCTAATGCGGTAGCACCATTTACCAAAGCATGACTAGAGTAACCAATCGCCACGCTATCCTCGGCATCTTTAGCCGCCCGAGCTACTGCCCCCAAGGCCACTGAATTTTTTCCTCCTGCATAGGAAGCGCTACCGATACTTACACTATCTTCAGCATAGGCACCCGCACCAAATCCAACACCTAATGCAGTGACTCCAGACGCCTTAGCAAATGGTCCTAATGCCATTGCCCACTTGCCTGTAGCTTGATCATTCTCATAGTTAGAAGATCGGCGTTCAATCGTTATACCATCTTCCTTAAAACCAGCGTTTTCTACAGTTTTTTCAGTTGTAACGTTTTTACCATCATTTTCTGCACGATTGTTATCTATGGATAAGAAATGCATATCTTTTGCTTTCCAGTCACGTAACTGAGCAACTGTAACGACATCACTATCCAATGCACCCGGTGCTACATTGGTAATACGGCGAAGACCTGACACCATTTCTTTTGTGCCATCTGCATTTATGATTTCAACCTTACCACCACCAACGGAGACAACCCCTAAGCCTTGCTTATCCATTTGTGCTAAGGTTTTACCCAATTTAGAATCTCTTGGCAAGTAGGATGGAATATCCATTGCATTCTCTTTGTGTTCCAAGACAACAGATCCATCTGCATTAAACTCATATTTTTCTGCTGGTGATAAATTGTCATATGCATTAACACCTGGTTTTAATTTCCATGTATATCCTTCATAGGTATCATTTGAGTTGTGACCTAGTACGATAGAGTTATTTCGTAACGCACTTGCACTTTCCCCGATTACTACCGCTTTATCTGCACCAGATTGTTTTGTCGGATTTGTATCATACTTACCTACTGTAGCACCATTACCAATAACGATGGAAGACGTCCCCACCGCTTTAGCGCCAGTACCCATGGCAATGGTATCTTGACCATTAACCTTAACGCCATTACCAATACCAATGCCACGATTAGAACCTGTTGCAACACTAGCTCCAGTACCTAAAGCAACAGCATTTTCCGCATTCGTTGTAGAATAGTTACCAATCGTTACACTGTTAATCGCTGCTAAACCTGATTCGGTATTACTCCCAAAGGAAAGGCTATTTCTTGCATTCGCTTTGGCATGTGTACCGATAGCCACGGAGTTTTCAGCACCATTACCGACAATCGAGTCAAAGCCAAGTGCCATACTATCTTTCGCACCTCTACCGATATTAGCACTTTCACCAAGTGCCACAGAACGAGAAGATGCAGAATCGATTCGGCTACTTTTACCAATTGCTGTACCACTATCCGATAATACAGTGGAGTTAAAACCAATACCTACAGAGCTGTCACCGAGCACAGTAGTTCTATTACCAATTGCAACATCTCCTGCGCCATAGGAGGCAGTTCTTACACCCATCGCAATAGAGTTCTCATCATGAACTTGAGCACCCGTACCAATCGCAATAGATTGAGCAGCACTCTTCTCAACATGCGCCATGGAACCTACTGCAATGCTGGCATCTCCCAACGTATAAGCACCTACACCTTGAGCAATACTAGCATCGCCATTTGCTAGTGTATAGTTACCAATCGCAATCGCATTAGCCCCATTTGATTTCAGCACTTCTTTAAAATCACCCGTGCCCGTATCCCCGATATTCTCTTTTTTCACGGATAAATTTAGTTTGTTTTCACTTGGTGGTTTATTGTAATCGAACCCTTTATTTAACGTTTTATCAAGAAGCTTCGATACACCGCCCTTTTCATTTAAAGCATTTTGTAAATCTGTTCCATTTCCTGTAGCTCCGCCATCTTTCGCAAGTTGGCTATAATCAGGACGAGCTTTCAGCGCTGCTTCTTTAGCCTCAATATCTCGTTTTTGTCCCTCAAGATACTCTCTTTCTGTATTAGCTTCTGCTGTATTGTTTGCGTCAGTATATCGTTTGAGAGCTTTTTCATGCTCAACATAATCTGATACTAAATCTGTATATTCCTTCATCAATGTACGAGTCTCTTTACTTACAGCATTACTCATAGTATTGATCGTAGATACCAAATTATTATTTGCACCTAGCGCTGTATTTGCAAATGTATTATAACCAATTGCCAAGGAAGATTCACCTGCAGCCTGTGTATTAAAGCCTATAGCGTTACTACCTTTAGCATTTGCATTCGCACGAGCTCCAAGAGCTACTGTATAATTTCCATGAGACTCTGTATTAAAGCCAATGGCAATATTATCATGAATACCGTCTCCTTCTATATACTTTCCATTTTCATACCCTTTTGGATTCTCAGCGGCTGTTGCATGCGATCCTATCGCAATCGTACCTACCCCCTTAGCCTTAGAGTTTCCACCTAAAGCCATAGCTCCACTACCTAGTACAAAAGTATTTTCACCACCTGTGACATTAGCCCCTTCATAGGTAACATACCCACGGTTTACGTTCAATGGTGTACTGTTTGGATCGCCCGGTTTTTGGGTTCCATAAAAATCAGTCGATTTTGTTGCCAACGGTGTATGATAGAACAAACTATACAAATCTTGTATAGTAAGCCCTAACTGTGCAGGTGTTTTAGCTAAGATTTTTTTCGTGATTTCATCAGTATTAGTACTATACAGGTCACCTTTTGCCCTGCCAGCTTGTTCAAATGCTAAACCCAACAAAGCAGGTGGTATTACCGCATGCACAGTACTAGGCACACTAACCCCAATGCCCCCTGTAATCAAGAAAGCGATAACCGCTCCTTTTGTATACTGACCTTTGTCTTTTAATGCTCGTTTCAGAAAGCGTTCACATTCTAAAAATATTTGGCTCGATTTCATACAACCTCCATGTACATAACTATCATTCAATTCCAATACTTGTGTTCACAATACTATAAACTTATTCGATTAGAGAATCATACTCTTTCTTCATCTATGCTACCCATTACAAATCGTAAAATATGACATATAATTGGACGATTACAATCACACGACAATAGTAACTTTTGTATACATCAATACATTTTCATGTATTCACGCAATATAGCATTTTCTATTAAAAATATTTTAATCATTAGTTTTTATTATACACTAAAATACTAGTATTTTACATCTTTTTTTATCAGAAAAATCGCATAAAACTTCAAATTGTTGAATTATAACCCCCTTATTTATGGCTTTCATGAAGAGAAGATGAAGAGAATCATTCTTCTTCATCTTCTCTTCATCTTTTGTATCTAATTCGCTTCTATTGATTAGCAACACTTATATAGTTCATAAACACAACTATTAAAAGGTTAACAAACAGCAAAATTCTTGAAACAAAAAATTCACCCAACCAGACCTTACATCTAGATTAGGTGAACTACTTTTTCTATCATATTCCTATTACATCTTACAACTCAGCCACTATCTCATCTACCAAATATAGGTCAGACCTGCAATGCATATCTGCAACACCTTCCCGCATCAACTCATAGGTATCTGAATGATAAAACAACTCAAGGGCCCCCACAATTGTAATAGATAATCTTTCAGCCAATAAAGCTATAATTCTAGCGTACTTCTTCTGTAGCAATACTGGATGTGCTCTCATACTTCCACACTTCTTTCAAATACCAACTTCGACAACGCTGCTTCCGTTCTAAACGTAATTTGTAAATTAGTCTCTTCATACATCAATCGTTTGATGGCTTCTGCTTTATCAATCAATCCATCGAAATAAAGTTCCACCGTATTAAACACTCGATCATCGGCAACGCCACCTATCACTATATCGTAATCCGTTGTATCTTTACAGGTACGACATTGCAAAATAAAATCCAACCACTCTTCTGAGTAGCTTTCAAATGTTAACACCTTTACATCTGAAAGGGAACTGTCATCAAACGAATATTCAGACACAATCCCAGTCTTATTCTGTTTACGGAAACGCTTCGCCCATTGTTCAGCTTGCTCATAGATAGGCGTTGTGTAAAAGCCCTTACCAAAATCTACATTCTCTCGAGAATGTATTAGCTCAGGATACGGCACAGCTACATAAGATCCATAATACACCTTCATAGACTAACCCCCTTCGCTTTCAGCATGTCTATCAAATCATTTACAATGTATTCTTTTCCTTGAGTATGCAATACGTCATAGCAAGGCATGATATAGTTTTGCACTATATCTGTTTGCACCGCTAGCATGTCATAAGCCATGGTTCCATCTACGGATAGTTCTTTTGCTATATTTTCTATGCAGAACACAGCAAACTCCAATTCTTTAAACTCCTGGGTGTTCGTATCAACACTTGTGTCTATATATCGATTCATCTTCATATCCTTATAAAAAATGGTCTGTCATTAGCTAAACCAAGGAGAGATGTCAAACTCTTCGTGAATGGTTGCTTTCACCATGCTACGTCCTAGATATAAACCTAGCAATGTTAGGTTCAAGCGACACAATGGGATACGATTGTATGTTTGGCACAAATCTAGCAAGACTGGGGAAATGTGTTCTAGCACATCCTCGAAGGATGTGTTGTCCCAATCAAAGGCTCTGCTAAAAGCTAATCCCGTCAATGCCTGTTGTGTTTCCTGATCAGTAATACCTGCTCGTTGAAATAAGTTTGGTAACATGTATTCGTCTACAGCTGACAATTTCAATAGTGATGAGTTAAGACTCGGTACAGTAATCGACGTGCGCACTGGAGCATTCTGCATCACGTATTCTAACTCTTCCATGGTAAAGCCACGATAGTCGAATACTAATGGATAGGAATTACGCAAGATTTGTTCAAATCGTACTTCTCCTGCTGGCGATGTGCAACGCAAGTACTCTAATTGTTGGTACATATCTTCACGAGTTGGCAATTCACTTAGGAGAGGCTCTAAATACTTCTCAACATAATGCTGAAAATTCTCTAAAGAATAGTTGTTAGAATTTTTGGAATATTGCACAATCAAGGCTAATGCTAAGGCCTGTAAATGCCCTTTCTGCATATTTACCAAGCATTTTAGAGCATCCACTGCCACCAAATACCAGGTACTGGATTGCGGTCGCTTTACCACATCACTAAATGCATCTAACAGCATATCTCTCAACCACTCTGTTGGGGTCGTAACATAGGCCTTTTGAGCTTGTAAGAGTGCTTCTTGAACAGCGATATTTTCTAACAATGTAGCGATTTCATCTTCCGATTCAGCACCCAATTGAGAGAATATGTATTCCGTAATATATTTTGCCTCTGTCTCTGATTTTGGATTCAAGATGCCAAATGCCGCTACGTATTGAGCAACCGCTTTATCTACAATATTAGATGTTTCTGCCTCCGTAGATTCTTCTAAGGAAGTTTCTTCTATAGCTAGTTCCTCGCCGACTAACTCTTCAGTTAACTTCGGCATGATCCGTGTCGCATCTTCCGCTTCTTCTAGCGGTTGTTCGCTAACGGCACGCACTAATTCTTTAGACACAATACCTTGGGATTCGTTCCAATCTGTCGCGTCCACTGCTGGCAATGGCATGGTGTAATCACTAGGGTTCATCTCTTCCCAAATAGTGTCATCTATCTCCGTTTCTTCTTTCACAGCGTAGGGGTTCTGAAAGTTCCGTCTCCGCTCTTCATAATACTCTTCATAAGTTGGCACTTGTTGCTCCCTATGTTTCTGCTTACTTTTACCATCGCGGAATAAGAAATAGCAACATAGTAAAAATAACAACACGACGCCTACAATGACCACGTAAGGTCCGTATTGTAATGAAAGTTGTATTAATCCATCCATGGTGATTCCTCCAATTCATAAATGTATGTGTTCTTCTCTTATTATACCTATTTATATTGAGATTTGAAAGTGTTCTAAAACATTCTCCGAAATCTTCTACACCTATTGATTCCGAATGATTTAGATCACCTCGTATAGACCATACCGAGGCTACATCAAACAAAAAAGGAACTATCCGAAGATAGTTCCTAATGTGGTGGACGATGACAGGATCGAACTGCCGACATCCTGCTTGTAAGGCAGGCGCTCTCCCAGCTGAGCTAATCGTCCATATGGTGACCCGTGGGGGAATCGAACCCCCGATACCGCCGTGAAAGGGCGGTGTCTTAACCGCTTGACCAACGGGCCATGTTGTGTAAATGGTGACCCACCCGCGACTCGAACGCGGGACACCCTGATTAAAAGTCAGGTGCTCTGCCAACTGAGCTAGTGGGTCATGATGTGTACTAACCGAAAGTAAGTTGGCTCCTCGAGTAGGACTCGAACCTACGACCGATCGGTTAACAGCCGATTGCTCTACCTGCTGAGCTATCGAGGAATGAACAAACTGGAGCGGAAAACGAGATTCGAACTCGCGACCCCCGCCTTGGCAAGGCGGTGCTCTACCGCTGAGCTATTTCCGCATGTATGCAATCCATGTTTTTCTTTCTTGCGACTGCTCACTTATAATACCAAAAAATTTAGATAGTTGTCAACAAAATTTTTAAAATATTTTTCACTCTGCAAAGAAGCTACAAATAACCTGTAACATTCCTCCATTACAATACGCTGGAGTACCCATCTAAGATGTTGATTATAGTGATTTCTCCCTTATAATCAAAAGGAATATTTATGTATAATCCGTCATAAAAAAGTTGTAGCAAAATATACACAGTATATTTCACTACAACCTTTACAGTTCGTCTCTACATAAAAAGTCTTACATATCTTGGATTTTATATAACCTGACAGACATGTCTAGCCTATCCATTAAATCTAATACATCAACTAATATATCTTTGTTCTTCATAGATATCACCATATATATGAATCATATCTCTAAAAAGATTTTTTTTGAAAACGTTCAGTTAATTTATTTCCATCAGTGAGCAAGTCCACATTCATTTGCAACACTTCTTTCAATGTTTCTAAAAGACCGCCCACTTCAAACAAACTAATCTCATCATTATCAAAAACTACAAACAAATCTACATCACTAGTTTCATTAGCTTCACCACGAGCATACGAACCAAATACATAGGCCGATTTCACGTGATATAGTTCTAGGACTGGAGTAATTAAGTTACGAATCTCATTGAGTGTTTTCATACTATACCCTCCTTTTCTATATTATACCACATAATTAGTACGTATTACCGTCCATCTTGTCGTTCAGATCCCGGTCCATCAACAGCTACGTTTACGCTAGCTTCGCCGAATGTTTTCATATCGTTCAACATGTGCATGCCCGCATCAAGCACAGACAATCCCATAGTGGAACCCAAAGCTTCATCCATTTCAAAGCCGTAGAATAGATGTGGCTGGATGCCTAAGTATTTCATTTGCGCTTTTTGTACTGGTTCTCCCATATGGACAGATGGGAACACGTAATTCATAACCCCTTCGTTGATACACTTTGCAGCGAGTACGGCTGCGCCTGTCTCTGCTGTGTCGAAAACCACCGCCATACGATGGCTTGCCGCTCCTAGGATGAGTCCTGTTAAGACCACCACGTCCGGAGATCCTACAGTAGCCAATACATGAGCTCCATCTTGGCTCGGCAATTGATGTTCAGCCAAGCTCGCCGTCAATTGTTTCGCCTTTTCTTGGATGCTCAAGGTGCAATTATTCTCTGTTAATAACTCTACCATTGGGTATCCTGTGATAGCCGCTGTCACCGCCAACGCTGAAAGTAAGCTTCTTTCACCGACAGTGCCAATAGCGATCGTTTGGTATCCTTTTTCACTCAATTCATCTGCCAAGGTAAATCCTACTTCTAAACCTTGTTCAACAATCTCAGGGCTCAACGCTGCATGCATACGGAAAAATTTAGAACCTTTCGCCAGTTTATGTTGGCGCACACCTTCGATATGACTTGTATCAAGTTCTAACCCTGCATCTACTAAGAACACATGTGCCCCAATCTTCTTCGCAGCACCATAAGTTGCAGAGTGACTAGATGCCAATCGCTCCATAGCTTTCAAACTTTCCACACCATGGGTTTGGTTTTGTGGTCCATCCACAGCGATGTCAGCACCAACGATAACAACAGCATGACGAAGGTGGTTAGGTTTTTCTTCTTTCAAAATCCCTGCCATACGTTCTGTAATTTTTTCTAAGCGAGCCAAAGAGTACAACGGTTTTGTAAGGTTATCGATACGCAAACGACATTCCTCCATGGACGGTTTGTGCAATGGTTCGATGACAATTTTACGCATGGTGTTCACCTCCTGCAACTTCATGGAACATTTCTACTGCTAGGTTCAACATTTGCATTTGCATAGATCCGCCTGTGGCCTCTCCCAAACAGAACCCAAGGTCTACATAGGCTTCAAGGCCCAATGTTTTCAACGCATCTTTATGAGCTTTTTCAGCCGACAAATGAGATGCCATCACGTAATCCATGGCGTGCGGATTCATAGCGTGTGCAATGAGTGCGCAGGCTGTAGTGTTGAATCCATCGATGACCACCAATGCATGATTCGCCGCCGCCCCTAGGATAACACCTACCAAGCAAGCAAACTCTAATCCTCCTACGGCAGACAAAACACCCAATCCATCTGAAGCTGGAATATGTGCATATTTCACTAGCGCATCGTACACAACTTTTTGCTTCACTTTTAAGCGTTCATCTGAAATATTCGTGCCTCGTCCTGTCGCTTCTTCTGCTGAAAGTCCAGAGAACTTCGCTGTAATGACTGCACTGGACGTGGTGTTTCCAATGCCCATTTCGCCTACTAGGAAAGTGTTGAAGCCTTCTTTCACCTTTTCTTCTACAAAAGCAATACCTACCTCTACCGCTTCTATTGCTTTTTCCAAAGGCATAGCAGGCTCTTCCAACATATTATTCGTACCGCCTACCATCACCTTGCGATGGTGTAAACCTGGTACCGCTGATAAGTCGCCAGCCACCCCTACATCAATGACTTCAATTTGAGCCCCGCAATAATTAGCCAGCGCATTCGCAGCCGCCCCTTTAGGAATCAAGTAGTTCATGGTCATATGTACCGTTACCTCTTGAGGATACGCGCTAACACCAATTTTTGCCACACCATGGTCACCAGAGGCGATGATCATGCAAGGCTTAGGAGCCGTTGGGTTCGGTTGATTCGTCGCCGCTGCATAATGCTCTACCATAGTTGCTAGCTTTCCATACGAACCATATGGAGTCGCCTTACTCCACTCTTCCCCAATTGCTCGTTCAATCTCTTTATTCCGTGGCACAATCCGTGCCAACGTACTTTCATATAAACTCATACGTCCTCCTATGTGAAACCCATCATAAGAATACAAAAAAACATAGCCCTAGACTATGCCAAGTTGATTTCATTATAAAGTATTTTTTGCTCAGTTTCAATTTTTATATTCATTTTGTTGCTGGGATAGTGTCGCCCACATGTATGCTGTAAAAACTGCCCTCCGCGAAAGTTTTGACAGCATACATGTGGGCTTCTGATACAATAGCATAGATGAAACTATAAAAATTGAAACAGACTGAGAAAAATAAGCGGGAAGAGAGTTACTTATTTTTGTATACTTCACGTCTATGTGCTACTTCTACTATAAAAATAGTAACTTCTGTATCATTAATTTCCGCAAATAATCGATAGTCACCTACTCTATATCGCCATACCCCAGAAAGATTTCCTGTTAGCATTTTTCCGTGGATTCTAGGATCTAATGTACCTACTAAATATTTCAAAACCCAATGTTTTATCATCCTTGCTATGGATGGGTCTAACTTTTTAATTTGCTTTATAGCATGTTCTGAAAATTTAACCGAAAACACTAGATACCAAGCTCCTTCCAAACCTCTTCATGATCATAAACTTTTCCATTATGAAGTTCTCGTCTTGCCTTTAAAATCCGTTCCTCATTAATTTGCAATTCATCCTCAATCGTATCTAGCACTAGATTACGAATAAAGGAAGATACATTTAAGTTATTAGCAGCCACATACGCTTGAATCATTTGGCTCTCATCTTCAGATAAACGTAAAGAAATGGTAGTAGCCATAAATCTCCCTCCTTTTTGTAATACATGTAATACTTTAATTACAGTATATCATATACACACCCTCAGTCAAGAAAATCACACACTCTTCAATCGGAACTCTAAACCACATGCTCCCCCTAGGGAGCCCCCGCTCAGAGCGTTTTAAATTCCTCTCTCGATAAACGCAAAGGAGCCCCCAGCTTTACATACAATATGGAATTTAAACCGATATGAGCGAACGACCTCTCCATTTGTTCGACTGCCAGCGCCACACAAATATAAGCGCTCGTATAATCTCATCGATAGCCATAGCAATCCACACGCCTACAAGTCCCCATCCCAAGACGATACCAAAGTAATAGGATAAGGTCACGGCGAACATCCACATGCCAAAGACGCCTACGAACACGGGAATACGAATATCTCCCGCCGCTTGCAAGCATTGGACCAACACAATGTTGGCACCACGACCAATTTCCAAAAATATTTCGATGAACAAAACGGCTTTCGCCAAGTCGATGATTTCCTGATTATCCGTCACAAGCCGCATCACTGGCTCACAAGCAAGGTAAAACAAGGTGCTCAATCCGACGCCAATGGAAACCCCTGCCGCTGTTGTGAGCCACACACGGCGGGATACTTCTTCTTCTCGTTTGGCTCCCATGAGGAATCCTACCACAATCTGCGCTGCATTGGCCAAGGCAATGGTATACATATAACAAAAGGTAGCGATGATGTACACATATACTTTTGTTGTGATCACCACAAGCCCCATGAGATTCACCATCTTCATGATTACAGTCTGTGACAGTTGATAGGACAGTGTTTCTCCTCCCGATGGTACGGAGATAAACAGCAATTGTCGCAGTGTTTCCCACCGGAATGGGCGCAAATAATCTACTTTCAAACGAGCACTCAGCAAAGATTGATGGCACCAGATAATAAGACCTAGTCCCAACACCTTGCTCAACACTGTTGAAATGGAGACCCCTAAGACACCCATGCTAGGAATCGATGCCCACCCATAAATTAATACATAGTTTAATATAATGTGGACTATGTTCATCACCAGGGCAATCCACATGGAAATACGAGGCATTGAATGCCCCCTAAATACTGCCACATAGGTCGTATAAATACCCGTGATAGGAATACTAGCTGCTACGATATTCATGTATAAACTAGTTTCTTCTAGAATTTCTTGAGGCACTCCTAACCATTCGCACAATGTCTTATGAAATACAATGACCACTGTGCCTGCCACAATGCTAAACAATGTATGAAAGGCTACACTGATTGTGTATACCTCATCTATTTTATCTGGCCGTCTTGCCCCTAAATATTGGGCAATTAAGATAGTCGTAGCCGTGCTCATGACGATCAACAAAAAGAGAATCATATTGATAATCTGATTTGCATTTGCCACCGCTGCTACGGCCGTTTCTGCATAATGACTGAGCATAAACTGGTCTACATTGCCCAATAGCATTTGCAGAAATAGTTCAATAAAAATAGGAACACTCAGTGCCCCCACAGATAAAGATATATCTTTAGTTACTTTCATAGGGATTCATCCTTTTCTAATGCGCCATTTGCTACTAACGATTCCCAGCTCGCTACTAAGCGATAGCGGGCTTCTACTTCCGCCTCTTTCCAATGTTCCCCTTCAGGAAACCATTCGCTTGGCACCTTACTACATTTGGTAAAATTCAAGGTATACCCCATGGAGCGTACTTCTTTGGATGCCCACCAGGCTCCTACCCGGTCGCGGCTATCTAAGTAGACCGAGTCTAAGCCGGTTTCCGCTACCCAAGCCATAATTTCTGACCAATATTCTTCTGGAACTACGCTATTAACCAATGTTTCTTGTAAGGCTTGATTCGCCACTTCCAATGGGTTCTCTACCCCTACACCTGGCGTATTTTGCACCTCTTCTAGCACTTGGTCTACAATATTTTGTGCTGTGTCCATCATACTATCGCTCCTTTCTACGCATCCATATTATAGTTTGCCCATCTTTCATAGATGTATAGTATCTTAAAAAACATTCCCCCACATGTGTCACCCACAACCTTATCACGGAAAAATACAATTATACTACATCATAGATCTGATACCATACTACACTGATTTCTAATCTGTGGTCAAGCTTAGCAAACAGTTACTTAACTACATCCATTCTACGCTTTTGTAGCACGACCTTTATCCCATGCCAAGATAAATATTGTAACGATAATAAGGGTCATACCAATCATATCCCACTGGGAAAACTGATTGCCCAACAACAACCATGCTAGTACCGCAGCCGATATGGGTTCAATCGATGAAAGTATAGAACCCGTTACAGCTCCCACACGTCGAACCCCTTCTAAATAAGCATTAAATGACACCACTGTACCGAAGATAATAATGCTCCAAAAACCACCGTGTGTCCATGGGTCCCAAACAATCCCTTCCGAACTTGGTTGGGTGGCAATCCATGCAAAGGCTCCACCAATCAGCATGCCAAATCCTACAATAGGTATAGTGCCATATCGTTTCAGCAAAGGTACTGGTTGTACTGTATAAATTCCAACTGCTACCGCTGACAACATGCCCCACAGTAAAAGTGTATCATCTAAAGCAGATATATCCCACACACCTTGTAATGCAATGATACCTGTACCTATGGTAGCTAGCACTACACTGAATAGTTCCGCAATACGTGGTAACTGTAAGCGAGTGACGGAAATATATAGAATAATGAGCGCTGGGCCTACATATTGCAAAACTGTTGCAATCCCTGCACCTGCATAGGCGATGGCTTTAAAATAAGTATATTGGCACATCCACATACCAAAAACCCCAAATATAACCAACCGCAAGGTATCTTTCCAATCAGAAAAAACCTTAAAAATAGAGCTACGCCCTTGATAAAATGCAATGGTTACTGTAATGATTCCTGCAATGACAAGTCGCATCGCCACTACCCATTCCGCTGACATCATACGCTGTTGCTGTACAAATTGCGAAGACATCCCTGAAAATCCCCATAGAACGGCTCCCAATGCAATGAGTAACATCCCTTTCATTACATAGGCATTCATTATTCCTCCTCAGTTAACAAGCTCTTATGAATTTTCACAACTACTTTGCGAATCTGTTGCACCTCATGAGGGGCAATCAATGTACGGTGCAACTCGCCAGGATAAAAAATGCAATAATCCCCAGAACGCACATCGATTGTTACAGTGCCACCTTGCGTAGAATCATAGAAGTAACAATCCTTGTCTTCATAAGCCTCAACCATATCGGGAAAAGTCTGACGAATGAGAACCTCCATTTTCTCTTCCCCAGTCACTAGAAATTGCACATCCATATAATCCTTATGCCCTTCAATCTTCGTCTCCTCATAGATCCGCGTATTCACAATATCCACATTCGCATACATCAAGTCATCCTCTATCGGGTAACGACCACCCTCAAACGTCGTGAAATCGTGAGCTTTCAGAAACTCAAGCGCCCTCTCCACCGCCTGCGGATACTGAAACTGTTTGTAATCTATAGCAATATTTTGATAAATCATGAGCTACTCCTTTATCATTACACCCTGCGAACCGTGCATCCTCATAGCACCCTCACATGAATCGTATCTATCTATTGTTACTATACTAGCATAGCCATATAAGGTCAAACACTATTTTGAGGATAACATGGATATATTAGACTGTCTCATTATCTATTTTAACAATGCTACTTTTATTCTCTCACAAACTGTGATATACTATAAGTAACAAAAGAAGAGCCCCAACGTGCAGCTAGCGTTAGGCTCATCTCAAGAACTACAGAAATTGAAATTGCCTAACGTGTGAGGTCCGCAAAACCTCTATTCGTTAGGCATTTTCGTTAGCTATAAAAGCAGCGAATAACTTCTACGATTAACATAGAAAATTGAATCAATAAAGATAATTTCTCATATGTAGTCATAGTACCACCTCCTCCCATATTAGGAAGAGATGAGCCCAACAACACGTCGATGACTCTTCAATTAGTATTATACCACAAAATTACTCGTATTGTTAATATTTCTCAAAAAATACCCCTAAGGAACGCAATGATGCGTAGTAGCCTTGTGGCGTTCCTTTACTGACTAAATCACAACAAACCCAAGAAGACCGCAACATGTTCCTGAACAAACCTAACCACTGTATCAGTTTGAGAAGGAATATGTTGCGGTCTTCCCTTTGCCTAATTAGCTATACGAACGCCACAGGCTACATAGCATCACAAGTTACGACTCTTCGTGATCTTTAAATTGTGCAATTATTGTTTCCGCTTGTTTATGTGGTACTTCTTCATATCCATTGAATTCCATATTAAACACACCTTGTCCTTGTGTCATAGAGCGCAATACCGTTACATAATCCAACATTTCTACCAATGGAACTTGGGCTTTCACCACCGTGATTCCTTCACGAACACCTTGGTCCATACCAAGTACACGGCCACGACGGCTATTCAAATCGCCCATGATATCGCCCATAAATTCTTCTGGACCGATGACATTCACATTATACACTGGTTCTAACAAAATTGGTTTCGCATCAGGCACACCTTTTTTCAAAGCTTGAGCTGCCGCCATTTTGAAAGCCAATTCAGAGGAGTCCACTGTATGATAGGAACCATCCAATAATGTTACTTGGATACCAATCATCGGATACCCAGCCAAAAGACCTTTTTCCAATGTTTCACGAACACCTTTTTCTACAGCTGGAATGTATTGACGTGGCACCGCACCGCCAAAGATTTTGTCGATAAACTCGAACTCCCCTTCATATAGTGGAGCAATACCAAGTTTCACATGTCCATATTGACCATGACCACCACTTTGCTTTTTATGTTTACCTTCTACTTCCACTGTACCACGAATGGTTTCACGATATGGAATGTATGGGGTTTCTAATTTTGCACGAACCCCATATTTACGTTCCATTTTTTGTAAAATATGTTCTAAATGCACATCGCCCATACAACGCACTTGCATTTGACGACCTTCTACATCTTTCACCACTTCACAAGTTGGATCTTCTTCAGAAATTCGTCCCAAAGCATTCGCTAATTTTTCCTCTTCCCCTTTTTTCTCAGGCACCATAGCTACACGATATAGTGGTTGTGGGAATCGAATTGGTGCGTATTGTACTTTAAATTCAGCGGTACCAAAGGTATCCCCTGTTTTCGTTTCTCCTAATTTAGGAATGACTACGATATCCCCAGCTTTTGCAACCTCTACTGGCACTTGTTGTTTACCAATTAAGGTCACCATTTTGCCCCATTTTTCTTCTACATCACGAGTCACATTGTAAAGTTTATCTCCTACTTTCAATTCCCCAGAGAAGACCCGTACAAAACTTTGTTTTCCCGCAAATGGGTCAAGAATTGTTTTAAATACAAAACCCGTAAACGGTTTATCTGCTACCACGATATGCTCTTCCTTAGAATCCACACCGATAGCAGTCATCACTTTTTTCGTGGCATCTGGCATATAGCGAATCATGCGATCTAAGACTTGGTCCATACCAATACGACTCAAGGCAGTACCACACATAACTGGGCATACACGGCCCGTCAACATGCCTTCACGCAAACCTTGACGAATTTCTTCTAAAGTCAATTCTTGTCCGTCTAAGTATTTTTCTAATAATGTATCGTTACCTTCTGCAGCCGCTTCCACAGTCATTTCACGAATTTCTTCTACTTTATCAGATAGCTCTGCTGGCACGTCCACTTCTGTCATCTTACCGTTTTCATAGACATACGCAGTCCGTTTTGCCACGTCGACCACACCTTTGAAAGTAGGCCCTTCACCGATTGGAATTTGCAATGGCATGATTGCTTTACCAAATAATTCCCGCATCTTTTCCAAGGTACCAAAGAAGTCTGCTTTTTCAACGTCCATTTTATTGATGAAAGCCATTCGAGGCATTTGCAATTCTACCCCATATTCCCAAGCACGAATAGTATCGATTTCAACACCAGTCCCTGCGGACAAGACCATAAGCATACCATCTGCGGCACGCAAAGCAGATCTCACTTCCCCATGGAACTCAGAATAACCTGGCGTGTCGATGAAGTTAATTTTATGACCTTTCCATTCACAAGGAGCCATACCTAATTGGATAGTAACATTCCGTTTGATCTCTTCTGGCTCAAAGTCCATGATATGTTTATTATCTTGACCTTTGCCCACAAAGTCTACAGCACCACAAGACAATAACAACGCCTCTACCAATGCCGTTTTACCCGCCCCGTCATGAGAGACCACCGCCACGTTTCTGATCAAATCACTAGTATATTCTTTCATGAACATCGTCCTCCTTTATAGCCGAAAACAGTCTATTGTTTAAGTAATTCTACATACTCTTATAAAATCCTTTGTGAAATATGAATTTTATATATACTAATTACGCATACATTAAACTTATTCATAAAAGAATCTTTTGATAATTAATTCTACATATATTCATTTATTTCCATTATCTCTCTACCAAACTAAAATTTTACTAGGTAAATTCTATAGTTTATGGTATTCTAATAGATATATGTCATTTCAGGATATACAGGGAAGGGAGTTATATAGTATGAAAGACAATGAATCAAAGACATCATTGCATCGAGGTCTCAAAAGCCGTCATATGCAAATGATTGCCTTAGGAGCTTCTGTGGGGACAGGCCTCTTCTACGGATCCGCTCCCACAATTCAACTAGTAGGACCCGGTGTTATTTTCTCTTATTTGTTAACTGGTATCTTTATTTTCTTTTTAATGCGTATGCTAGGAGAAATGTCCGTTCGTGAACCTGTGTCTGGCTCCTTTACCTATTTTGCAAGTAAATATTGGTCGTCCTTTGCTGGTTATTTATCTGGCTGGAACTATTGGATCGTATACATGCTCGCTAGTATGGCGGAACTAGCTGCGATTTCAGTATACTTGGATTTCTGGTTACCAGGCATTCCTCATTGGATCACTACACTAGCTTGTATTACACTAGTCACCGTGATTAACCTCATCAATGTACGTGCTTATGGGGAAGTAGAGTTCTTTGCATCTCTCATTAAAGTGGTAGCTATCATTGCTATGATTGCTTTCGGCATCTTCCTCATCTTCTTCGGAGATATGGGCACATTCCCACAAAACTTCTCTAACCTTTGGGTTCACGGCGGGTTATTCCCCAATGGTGCTTATGGCTTCATCGCTTCTATCGCTGTGGTTATGTTCTCCTTTGGTGGAGTTGAATTGATTGGTATCACTGCTGGAGAAGCTGAAAATCCTGAAAAAACGTTACCAAAAGCGATTAACGAATTATTAGCTCGTATCTTGATCTTCTATGTAGGTACAATGACTGTTATCATGGCATTGTCTCCATGGAACGAACTAGGTACCCATGCAAGCCCATTTGTTCAAATCTTTACGAACATCGGCATTCCAGCAGCAGCGCATATTTTAAATTTCGTTGTTGTAGTTGCTGCTTTATCCGTATACAATAGCTTGCTCTACAGTAATTCTCGTATTTTACACAGCATGGCATTATCTGGTGATGCGCCAAAAATCTTCAAGAACTTAACTGCTACAGGGGTGCCATTGATTGCGACCTTGTTCTGTGCCGCTTTAGCCTTGATCGTTGTATTCTTAACATACATCTTCCCAAGCGCTAGTGATGTGTTCTTGCAATTGTTGGCTATCATCGTAGCAGGTTTGATTATTGCATGGTTTATCATTCCAGTTACACACCTTAAATTCCGTAAGCGCTTCACTCGCGAAGGTCGTCTTGATGAATTGAAATTCAAGTCTATCTTGTATCCATTCACAAACTACTTCTGCTTTGCTTTCATCGCTATGGCAGTAGGTGTTATGTTGACGATGGATTCCATGCGCACATCCATCTACATCATTCCAGTGTGGATTGGCGCTCTGTACATTGCGTACCGACTTAAGAAAAAATAAAATATGCATGCTAAAAAGGATAGCTGAGATGTTCTCGGCTATCCTTTTCTTATGTCATTTCAATGGAAATTTTCGTGCTTTTGGCAAACGAAATTTTCTTCAATGGAAAAAATCGCTATTTTTGCAAATGAAAGCATTCCCTTTATATTAGATAGTACTATATTTTGGATGTTCCAACAAGAAGCAGTTTGGCTAAGTATTACAGATATTATACAGTAGTCAAACATTTGTGACACGACCTCCTAAAGATTTATTTAAGAAGTA